>Ga0116185_1000142_pt1 | contig 94829 bp, 78 predicted proteins | sample AD_JPNNA7_MetaG_FD_89754 | JGI IMG/M metagenome (GOLD analysis project Ga0116185, IMG submission 89754) | Active sludge microbial communities of municipal wastewater-treating anaerobic digesters from Japan - AD_JPNNA7_MetaG | ecosystem: Engineered > Bioreactor > Anaerobic > Digestate | place...
CCAATGAATTGCTTGATGCCATTACAAATAAAGACAATTATCTGGAGTTTCCAGGCAAAATAATATCACAACTCGGCAAATACTTCTTTTTGATTCAAAAAGAGGATGGCAATTACATATGCAAAATAAACGAACAGGGTGACAAATTCACTATATCAGGATGCACAAAAACACCCTGCAATCGCATATTGTACCTCTCCCCATATCACCTATTTTGTACTACATCAAAAAACGACACAATTTACATGTATCTTACATCGAATTTAAAAGACGAACCGAAAATACTCAAATTGGACAAACCATCATTTATCTCAGGTCCAGAGAGGGAATATTTTACCGAATCATTATACATTTTCGATGGCCAATTCCTTACACATTACAACGATGATGGCTCTATTGATGGAACAATCAAACTGGATGATGTTCCAATCAATGACAGAATGATACTCATAGGTTACTTCAATGTAAGAGACAACAATGAAGTATTGTTCTATGATGGCTCCAATGCCTGGAGTGTATCATTCAAAGAGAAGAAAGTATTATGGAAAAAACAGATTGACATCATTGGGAACGGAGTAGACAGATTGGGATGCTACTTTGTCCCAACAAAACAAGGCATAATGGCCATATCCTCCAGCACCGGAGAAACAAAGTTAATTGTTGATGGTGATGGATGGAAGCTGATAGATAGCTTAAATAATAATGAGAACAATGTATTCTCTTCAGTAAATACGGCCATTTTCCTCAGACAACTTGGTGGCAACAAATATGAACCTGTCCTTATCCTTGCCACAGAAGGCAAAGCCAAGGTTGTCACCTGTGAATCCTTTGAGGGTGAATATAGAGGATATATTTTTCTTTTGGATACAAACCAAAATGGTTATGAAAATTATATAGAAAATCATGTATTCTTGACTCACAGCCGTGTTTACCAATACAGCATCAAACGTCCATTCAAGATTGTATTCAAATGATATTATAAATTCTCGAAGATCTGATAGTTCCAAAAAAACAAGTAGGAGAGTGTGGGAAAAATCCGTCTCTCAATCTAAGAACACTGAGGCCATGGAAAAGGAAACTTTTAGCTAAAGGAGGAGCATGAAAAAGGCAATATCAATTCCGGTAATATTAATAATCATATTTTGTGCTTCTGTTGGAGGATGCATATTGAAAATCAACAGCGTGCAGAAAGTAAGTGACGAAGTATTTAAGCCTTTACTTGTTTTGTATGGTGGTGAGGTCGTTGTGGCTGAAGAAAGTAAACTGGTCCTGGTTAATAAGGTGTTATCTAGAATTCGCGAGTTTGATGTTGGTGGCGAGATACTTTCGATAGCATGGACAGCATCAGGTTGTGAGCTTGCCGGTGTTTACTATAAACAGGACTGTTTTACCAAATATGACTCAGAGCATTTGCTTGCAATTATACGTACAAACGCTGGCAATAAAATTGTTGACGTTATAAGGGTGTGTAAAAGTGATTGGTCTGAGGCCTATTTGTTCTGGGAAAAAGACACCAAATCTGCAAAAATTGTTAATTCTTTTTATATCAATGATGACAAACAGCTTGAAAAAATCATGTGTCTTTCAGAAGATGGGAAACATCTGCAAGTATATGACTTGTATGGAGAATTGATACTCGAAAAAGATTTTGGCCAAAAAGTTGCATTATGCAAATTCGGTGATTATGGCAGCAATTTCAGGTTTGTTTGTTATGATGGAAACAATATGTTTGTTTATAATAACCTGAAGTTGGAAAGAACCATCAGTATTCCTGGTGGGGAAATAGAAAAAACGTTTTTTGTAAGTACAATAGCAAGGAATGTAATTGACGATACAAGGGCTTTCATGTTCTATAATGGCAACTCTGTTTACAGCATAGATTTGATTTCTGGCAAGATTGTGTGGGAAAAGAAACATTCATTGTTAAAACAATGTTGGCCTAAAGCTGTTGAAGAGAATCACTGGATGGCCAATGAGTTTTTCTATAATGACACTGGCATTATAGCTGTGTCGAAAAAGAATGGGGATGTTTCCTATTCGATAAATGACCCTGGTCTGGAATGTATTGGTATAATAGATTTCTCTCTGGGTATTCAGGAGAGTTTTTATTTGTTTGGAAAACAGATGGGTGGTAGATACACGCTGAAAGGCTACTGGATGTCTGATAAAGGATACACAGAGATAGGTTTTACTCCTATTAATGGGATTATAAAAAATGTTAGATCCTATTCCGCGCGCGCTACAAATTCAAAAATAACACTTTTTACAAACGAAGGTATTTATACAACCAACGTACGACTAATAAGAGGAAACAAAGACTCACATAATTTTTGGTGGCCATGAGCTGTATATCCCTAAAATCGTCCATTGTTTTGTTGATTGCAGCCGCTTTGATTTCCTGTGGAGCGCCAGAAAATTATATCAAATGGAACCTCATCGATAACAAACCCTTTGAAGAAAAGCCAATAAGTTATGTTGATAAGGCTCCATTTAAAAGTGACAGGTTTTTGCTGACCGTCAGCAAAGATGGCACCAGAATGTTTGGTTATGAGGACATAACAAGAAAAATGCCGGTTTGGGAAACAGAATTAAGCGGCAAATATATTGACCACTCATTATTTTTTACCGGTGGCACCCTTGTTCTGTCAGTTTTAAGCAAGATGGAAGATTCCAATTATCTTGCTTGTTATGATATACCGAAAAAGAAGATATTGTGGGAAACAAAAACCAAATCAGATGTGATAATAAGCAAGAAAACCATACATGAACCATCATCTGATATTGAAGATCGGCAATTAGTTCTTAGAGGTAATGGATTTATCGAGGCAAAACTTTTATATAGTGGGCTGGATCTTGGCATAATGAAAGTAAATAATGGATACGACATCTTTCCGGAGTTTCCATTATTTATAGTCAATGATGGCTGCAAATTAAGATATTACACGATTGATCAGAAGGACGGAATAGCGAAAATTTTTGAGAAAATAGCTTCTGATCCATGTTTGGAACCGAACAAGATAGAATCAATGAATGCTAAAGATGACCCATATGAGGATTACTCCTACGTTTTTTCTGATGGTAAATTTCTGCTTTCGTCAAGCACTTTTGCGCATGTCCGTGATTTTGATGTAGGCAACAATTTCAAACTACCAGTTGAAAATGTAAGGCCAGGGTTCTCTGATGATATGATTTTCCCATATTCTGACGGTATTTGTTGGATCAAGGATGCCAAGCGCAAAAGCGATAGAGCGAAATTTGTTAAGGTGATCGATGGCAAGGGATATGAAGCAGTAACACCATTGCAATTGAACAGAAATAACGATAGTGGTCATGCACCTAAAGATTTTTTGTATAAATCCTACCTGTTCAAAATTGGTGATGGATACAAAATAGTTAGAGTGAAAGAGGGAGTAGCTGGTTCGGCCGAGTTCACTGTTGATAATATCCAACCTTTTGAAAATGGAACTGAGGTTTATTTGGCCCGTTATGAAGATCGCGATGGTGCACTCTATTTTCTGACCAATAGGGGTACATATTCGGTGAAAATGTAATTTTGTCAATTTGAAGAAAAGATGTTGTTAGCAAAAAACTTGTGAAGAGAAGAAGTGTTATTTTAATCATAATAGGAGTGTTGCTTCCTATTGTTGCCATGTGTTATCTTGCTCAAGAAAACACTGTAGTGGTGAATTTTGGTGATCACAAAGTTGGAGTTAGCATCGCAGATGTAACTGACAAAAGACCAATGGGAATAATGGTTGGATCAGCCATCGATGGTTTTGATTTTAGACCAGCTTATGTGTATCAAGATAATTTAACAATATATAATAATATAAAAAATAACACAGAATTAGAGAAAATTGTTTTGCCTGGATCTGTAGTTTCCTGCGACAGCTTTAGAAAGAATGACTTGCACTCTGAACTAGGATACGTTTTATCTCCAGATAATAAACAATCCCATGACAATTTTGATCTATGCCCATTTTTGAATATAAATGAGTCTATAAAAAATTAATTTTTACATATATTATAAATAATATGGTTGTTTGACTTATAACGATAGAAGAGTAACATTGCCTTTTGGTTAATTACATGCTTGCTCGAGGGAGTAGAAGCCATGAAGATGATTAGGGTTTTGCTTGCTGTATCGATTATGTTTGCTTGCTTTGCAGTTGTACCTGCACCAAAGACGGCAGAGGCAGTGGTTGGATGGGTTGGCGCCGGTGGATCACCATATATTGGAAATGCAAACCCACAGCCAATAGACATAAGCGTGAGCAACAATTCAGGAGGTTCATGGGGTCCTTCCCTTGCTCTTGATCCTTCTGGCAACCCCTGCATTGCGTGGGAAGACAACACACCAGGCAATGATGAAATCTTCTTTGCCAGATGGAATGGCTCCTCATGGGTGAATGCTTCAGGTGCAACGCTCACGGCAACCAATGCCAATGTGAGCAACAATTCAGGAGGTTCATATCGGCCTTTCCTTGCCCTAGATTCCTCCAGTAACCCTTGCATTGTATGGAGCGACTACACCCCTGGCAATTCTGAAATCTTTTTTGCCAGATGGAATGGCTCCTCATGGGTGAATGTTTCGGGTGCAACACTTACAGCCACCAATGGGAACGTAAGCAATAATTCAGGAGATTCATATGGGCCTTCCCTTGTCCTAGACTCCTCCAGTAACCCTTGCATTGCATGGACAGACCGCACCCCTGGCAATGATGAAATCTTCTTTGCCAGATGGAATGGCTTCTCATGGGTGAATGTTTCGGGTGCCATAATCACGGCAACCAATGCCAATGTGAGCAACAATTCAGGGTGGTCAGAGTATCCTTCCCTTGCTCTTGATCCTTCTGGCAACCCCTGCATTGCGTGGGAGGACAACACACCAGGCAATTACGAAATCTTCTTTACTAGATGGAATGGCGCATCATGGGTCAATGCATCTGGAGTAGTACTTACAGCTACAAATAGCAATGTAAGCAGTAATTCGGGATGTTCATGGTATCTTATTCTTACTCTCGATCCATCTGGCGACCCCTGTATCGCATGGTGTGACAACACCCCTGGCAATTATGAGATCTTTTTTTCCAGATGGAATGGATCCTCATGGGTGAATGTTTCAGGTACAACACTTACAGCCACCAACGGGAACGTAAGCAATAATTCGGGATATTCATGGTATCCTAGTCTTACTCTCGATCCTTCTGGCAATCCCTGCATTACATGGTACGATAATACACTTGGCAATTATGAGATCTTATTTGCCAGGTGGAACGGCTCCTCATGGGTGAATGTTTCAGGTGCAGCACTAACTGCCACAAACGGAAATGTGAGCAACAATTCAGGAGATTCATATTCGTCTTCTCTTGCCATTGACCCGTCAGGCAACCCCTGCATTGCATGGATGGACTACACTTCTGGTGATCCTGAGATCTTATTTACCAGGTGGACATCAAGTTTCGACGGCAGTTTCACCATCACGAAATCAGTGGACACAAATGGAGATGGTGCATATGACGACTCAGGCAAGCAGGTGAAGGTAGGGGATACACTCCACTACAAGATTGACTGGAGCTTTAACAATCCAAACAACGATCCTCTAATTGACCCTTATGTTTATGATACAGTCCCTGCTGGAACGCACTATCTTGCGGGGAGCGCAACCCCGCTCAATGACCTTTCATACTCCACGGACAATGGTTCGAGCTGGACCCCTGGAGAGCCACCGGATGGTTCGCAGGCAGGAACAATGCTTCGCTGGGGGCCAATACCGCAAGGGTGGACCACAGCCGACAACATCCCTTTTGACCCTGTAGCAGACAATGCGCTTGTGAGCGGCACTGCTGCCCAGGTTTCGCTTGCGCTTGGTCCTAATGGGCGTCCTTGCCTGGCATTTTCAGATTATGTTGGCCATGATGATTTCAGGTATGACATATTTTTTGTTAAATGGGACGGCGCCAGGTGGGTTGGTGTGAATGGCCAGCCCTACGATCCGCTGACCGGTGCAAATGCCAATGTGAGCAAGAGCATTACTGATTCAGATGGTGCCTCGCTGGCAATTGATAAATATGGGTATCCGTGCATTGCCTGGGGCGAGAAAATCCACCCGGACGTTGTTTCAAGCTGGGACATATTCTTTGTAAGATGGAATGGTTACATGTGGGTCAATGCTCAGGGCGAGCAGTATGATGGCTCCAATGCCAATGTGAGCAATACGCCAAGCACTTCTTACGGTGTTTCCCTTGCAATAGATGGCCAGAACAACCCAAACCTCGTTTGGTATGACTATTACGGGCCTCCATACAGCTTTGATGTCAATTTCCTGAAATGGGATGGAACTGCCTGGGTAAACGTGCAGGGTGTTCCATATAATGGCGCAAATGCTGATATAAGCAAAACAAGCAGCAGCTCGGAATTTCCAGTCTTGAGGCTTGACAGTTCTGGAAATCCGTGTGTTTCATGGTCAGAAGGTTCCTATGGTGGCTATGATGTTGTGTACATCAAATGGAATGGCGCCACCTGGGTTGGAGCAAATGGTCTCCCCTATGATCCGGTCACCGGCGCAAATGCAAATGTTAGCAGAAACGGTGGCTATTCGAGCTATCCTTCACTTTGCCTGGATGGATTCGACAACCCGAACATTGTCTGGCACGACTACTCTTATGGCGGGACTGCAATAGTTTCTGTAAAATGGGATGGCACCCAATGGGTTGGGGCCAATGGAATGCCTTATAATCCGGCGACTGGTGCCAATGGCATCGTTGCTATGAATGCTGTTATTGGTGGAGGGCCATCCAGCCCAACGCGCCTTGCGGCTAAAATAACGTGCATAGATGTTGATAAAACTGGCAACCAGTGTGTTTCCTGGTGGGGCAACATTGCCGGAAACAGGGGTATATATTTTGCCAGATGGGACGGAACAAGGTGGATTGGGGGAAACAAGCAGCCATTCGACCCGATCACCGGTGCAAATGCCTATACCGGTGGAGGGTTTGACGCACAGTATACAAATTTTGCCAATGCCGTATCAATGGCAATGGAGGACAATTTCGATGAGCCGTTCATTGGGTGGTACAATCAAACACCTGATCTTTACACGGCCTCGCTTATAAAATATCTCCCACCCACGGCACCGCGTTCGTTCGGTTTTTCTGCAATAGTTGAAGAAACACCGGTAGATTCACAGATAAACAACCAGGCTTTTTCAAGGCACGCACTGGACCAGGGAGTGCCGGCGTTGTCAAACAATGTTGCAGTCAACACAAAAAAACCTGTAAAAAAAGCTATTCTGGAAGTCACAAAGAAAGCAAAAGCTTTCCAGTACAACATTGATGACATATTTGCGTTCCAGATAACCATCAGAAATATCGGCAATCTTGATGCCACAAACGTTGTTCTCGATGATGTTTTCCCAAGGGAGCTCAAATATGTTTCTTCACTCCCGTCCGGCGCTGCTGGCCCTTCCAAAATCAGGTACCAGGTTGGGAGTTTGTCACCGGGTCAGTCAAAGACCTATTTGCTGAAATTCAGTCTTGCAAAATCCTTGTCTTTCGCCGGAAATTGTCTGACGATAACCAACAAGGCCAGCGCTGTGTCCGATTCCGCAGAAGCAGTCACAGATTATGCCACGATAAGTGTTTGCAAACAGCCACCGACGAAAGAGATTGTTCTTGACGCAACTTGGAAGGGTATTAATACAAAGACAAACGAAGCAAGAGTAAATGAAGAAATAAAACTTGACCTCTCCGTCGAGGGTGGGGCCCCACCATATGAAATCACAGTGAATTGGGGCAATGGAACCAAATCCACCAAAACGATACAGAGCAAAGACAATCTGGTCAGTTTTGAGAATTCCTATTCAAGTCAGGGTGATTTTGAGGTCCTGATAACCTGCGTTGATTCCTTTGGTAGATCAGCAAGACAGTCCAGAGTTATCCATATCAAATAGTTTCCATACCAGTGCCTGACGAAACCCCGTCTCTCGGTTTCGTCAGGCATGTGCCAATTTTGACGTGGGCCCACCCTGTCGCTATAATTTGTAGACAGGAGGTCGAAATGAAACTGATGCCTTTTGCGTTGACTATTTTGCTGGCCATTTGTTCATTGGGGTGTGGCATGACAAACGAAAATGCTGGTTCTGGTGAAAATCTTTTTATTACAACACTTCCTGCAGATGTTATTTACAATGCAACAAGAGACGTAAAGCTTGGTATTGAATCTGATTTCCTTTTGAAAGCAGTGAAAATTGCAAACGATGGCAAAGAAGTCATTGAAGTAAAATCAATGACTTTTACGATTTTTGCAAATGAGCGAGAAATCTTCAGTTTGATTTATAAAGGTGAAGAACTGAACTCACTTTTTGGGAAATATGTAGAGAAATTTGAGAAGATGACATATGATTTCCAGGAGGGCATTTTTCTTGGAACATCGGGCTTTGTTGATCTGAAAAAGACGTCCAAATCTGTTGTAATAGAGCCCGGCCAGGAGGCCGCAATTATAAACATTCCCTTCAGGTTTTACTCGGACAATCCGGCAACAAAATGCAACATCCATATTGAATTCCAGAAGGGTAACAAGACCTTCTCCAGAGACCTGGGCTTGCAAGTTGCAGAATATGTTTTGAAAAACAAGTATATTTTCCCTGCCAAAGGTATATGGATGGCCATCAATACATACAATGCCAACTATGGCCACAGGGTCAACAGCAGCCAGGAATTTGCTTTTGATTTGATGATCCAGAAACCTAACCTGATGATGTACCCTCCATCTGGCAAGAACGAAGACTATGGTTGCTGGGGCAAGGCGGTTATTGCTTCCGCAGATGGTGTGGTTGTTGATTGTGTTGACGGTGTGCCAAACAACCCGCCGTATCTCGGCTCAAGACTGTCCAAGGAGGAGCTGGAGAAAGTCATGGAGAAATTTGGCGCAGTGGCAATGGCTGGTGGGAACTATGTCATTCTGGAACACTCCGGAAGCGAGTTCACGTTCTACGCCCACTTGATAAATGGCTCGGTGAAGGTCAAAAAGGGCGACATTGTGAAACAGGGACAGGTATTGGGACTTTGCGGCAATTCTGGCAACTCGGATGCTCCACACCTGCATTTTCACATCATGAATGGCCCGTCGGTACTTGATTCAAGGGGATTGCCCATGAAATTCACAAACCTCAAGGATTTTGTAGGCGGCAAGATTGAACAAATAACAGACCCGAATCTGGTTATGCTTGCTGAGTAAATTATGTGCTTGAAGCACGAGAGGATTTTATAATGCTTCTCTCGTGCTTTTTTGCGAAATTTAACCCAATGCCGAGTTAGCAGATCTTTCCTTGAAAAATCTTTGCGCCCAAAGCGAGACATACACAAGCGAAACAAGGATCGGAACTTCAATGAGTGGCCCAACAACAGCTGCCAGCGCCTGCCCGGAGGCAATGCCAAAAATTCCTGCCGAAACCGCGATTGCCAGTTCAAAATTGTTCCCAGCGGCAGTGAATGCCACCGATGCCGATTCACTGTAATTGAATTTTAGTGTTTTTGCTCCAAAGAATGTGCCGAACCACATAATAAGGAAGTAGCACAGAAGAGGTAGTGCAATCCTCAATACGTCAAATGGCAAAGAAATGATTTTTTCACCCTGCATTGAGAACATGAGAACGATTGTGTAAAGCAATGCCACAAGTGCTGTTGGTGACAACTTTGGCAAAAAGTGTTTTTCAAACCATGCCTCACCTTTTTTCTGGATCAGGATTTTTCTGGTAAGGTAGCCTGCAAGAAGCGGTATGCCAAGATAAATGAGAACGCTTTTTGCTATTTGCCACATTGAAATCTGTATTTGCGTCTGGTTGAGGCCAAGCCATCCAGGCAAAACTTCGAGATAGAAGAATCCGAGAACTGAATACATGAATATCTGGATAACTGAATTTATGGCCACAAGAATTGCTGCTATTTCACCGCTTCCTTTGGCCAGCATGTTCCAGACGAGCACCATTGCAATGCAAGGTGCCAATCCTACGAGGATTATCCCTGTTCTGTACTCTGGCATATCTGGAAGCATTAGCCATGCTAGCCCAAACATTAGGGCGGGGCCTATGACCCAGGTTAATACAATCGAGTATGAGAATATTTTTTTGTTGGATACCAAACTGGAGATCTTTTCGTATTTTACTTTTGTCAATACTGGATACATCATCCAGAGGAGGCCAATGGCTATTGGCAGTGAAACATCGGCGATTTTTATCGAGTTCAACACCGGTCCAAGGGATGGAAACAGTTTACCGATGGCCACCCCCAGAAGCATTGCGGCCACTATCCAGAGGGGTAAAAGCTTGTCCAGAAGAGACAATTTTGGTTCAGTTGTATCACTCATGTTTGAGTCCCTTTTTCTACAATATTGCGTTGAACAGATAGCCTGTGAGGATTATCCCGATACCAACAATGCCAGCGAAAATAAGGATTAGTTTGGTTTTCATGACGGTCCTCAGGATCAGGAACTCGGGGAGCGAAAGGCCGGTAACAGCCATCATGAAGGCAAGGGTTGTCCCGAGGCTGACGCCCTTTTCTGTAAGAACAGAAACAAGCGGGATGATGCCTGCGGCATTGCTGTAAAGGGGAATCCCGATCAGCGTGGCTACTGGAACTGCCCACCAGTTGTTTCCACCGGCAATTTTTGCCATGAAGTCAACAGGAACATAACCATGTATCCAGGCCCCGACAGCTATTCCGCCAACGATGAATGGCCAAACCTTTTTTAGGACATCCACAACATAGCTCCAGGCGTATGATGCCCTGTCCTTTGCTTTTAGAGGCATCCCATCTTCTGCGCAGGCACAGGCTTTTTTCCCGGTCCCAAATTGCTGGACCAGGTTTTCCACCTTGAGCTGGCCGATGACGAGTCCTGACACAATGGCAATTATCATTCCTGATGCAATGTAAATCAGAGCCACCTTCCACCCAAACATGCCAAGGAGCATTACCAGTGCCACCTCGTTTATCATTGGCGAGGCTATGAGGAATGAGAATGTCACGCCAAGCGGGACACCGGCTTCCAGGAAGCCCAGAAAGAGCGGGATCGCACTGCAGGTGCAAAATGGCGTTATGATACCGAAGGCTGCAGCCATAATGTGTCCAGTTATTTTGTTTCTCTTTGAGATAAAGAACCGGACTTTCTCTGGTGGCAGGTATGTTCTCAGGTAGGAAACCACAAATATGATTGCGATGAGAAGCATGAAGACTTTTATGGTGTCAAAAACAAAGAAACTGACAGCTTCTCCAAGCAGTGATTCGTGCTGTATTCTGAAAATGTCGTATGTGAGCCATTTTGCAAACCAGTTTACTGGTGCGAAGATGTCCATTTTTCCTCCAGAAATTTAGGCTATATAGAGCAGGTAGAACCCAAAGCCGATGATTAGAAGTCCAAATACTTTTCTGAGAACAAGAGAAGTTGTTCTCAAGTTCCGATTGTTTATGAAGGCCTGCGCGGCACCTATCGAGATGCCTGCCACAAGAAGAAGAGCTGAATGCCCGAGGGCATAGCAGAGCAGGAGAAGGCCGCCAAAATATGTGTTTCCGCCTGTTGCTATCAAAGCGAGCAATACTGAAAGAATCGGTACAGCACAGGGTGTTGAGACAAAGCCAAAAAGAACGCCCAGGATAAAAGCCCCGAAGAGCCCTGTTCTTGGTTTTGTCAGTATCTTTGGCACTGGGATGTTGAATTTGACTATATCAGCGAACATTAGTCCCATCAGAATGCAGAGGAAAGCCATGAAGTATGTCCACCAGGGGCCGGTCAGCGTTGCCTGCTGACCAATGAGTGCTGCGATTATCCCCAGCACCATGAAAGAGATTGACTGGCCGAGGACAAATAGCAGAGAGAACTTTGCAGCTTTCCAGTAGGACTTGTCTTCGCCCTGGTATGCCCCTGATGCCCCGATCATGAGGGGTATCATGCCAAGAACGCAAGGATTGGAAGCCGTGAGAAACCCGGTGAAAAACACCGTAAATGGTGCAATCCAGGGGTTGCTTTGTATTGACTGGAGGAGGGACTCGATCACCACTGCACCCCCAGGGGTTCAGTTTTCTCTTTTATCCAGTTTCTGGCATCATCTACTTCTTCAAGTGAAAATATTCTTCTAGCTACCTCATTTGCTTCTTTGTCGAAGATGATGATGACCGGGATTACTTTCACGTTGTAGAAAGATTTCATTGAATTATCTATAAGAAGGCTGTTTAGAACAGCTTTTCCCTCAAGTTCTTTTTTCAGGTCTTCCATTATGGGGCGGAGTTTTGTGCATGGTTCACAAAGGTCTGCCCCAAGCTCGACGATTGTGACCTCACCTTTTTGAGGTTTTGGAAAATCGGATCCCTTCTCGAAAAAGAGTTTGTACGATAGAAGACCCAGTGCGGCAAGGGCCACTATGACAAGAATGATTGTGTTTGTGATATTGTTTTTCACTGCATTCCTGCTTTCTTGAGCTCACTTACAAGCTCATCCTTTGTTGCGATGCCGGTTTTCCTGAAAGTCTGGTTGCCTGACGCATCAAATACGAATGTTGTTGGAATACCCTGTATCTGAAACTTCTCCACTGCTTCAGGGTCTTCGTCAATGTCGACAATTGCGATCTGGATTTTTCCTTCAAGCTCCTTGCCGATCTCATTGACTGTGTCTGTCATTACTATGCAGGGTTTGCAGGTTGCCCTTCCAACCTTGACCACCATTGGCATTCCAGAATCATTTTTGATCGAAATGGTGCCATTACCAGTTTCCCCCTCACTAACACAAGGAAGATTCCCATTGCTTCCACATGATGCTAGAAAAATGGAGCCTGCAAAAACCGCCAATAAAACAAAGCTTGATAAAATGTTTCTTCTCATTTTTGGCCTCTTTCATTTTCAATACTTATCTTTTTGTTTTCATAGCCTACTTTTAATCCAAGTGATTCTGCTAAAAATCTCATTGGTAGCATTACTCTTCCATTTTGTATGAATGGGATTATTTTGGGGTTGCTGTCGATCTGCTTGTCACCGCCGCTTGTTCTGGCGGTATTTTTCCCGACCCATAGACTCAATGTTTTGCCATTCAGCTGGCAAGTTGTCTTTTTTGATCCCTGGTCCCATGAGACCGAGCCGCCAAAAGGTTCGCAAACATACCTTGCTGGCAGGAATGATTTACCATCAATTATGACTGGTGCAACGTCCATCTCAACAGCAAAAGAATCTCTGCCCAGTTCTTTTTGTCCAACCACGAATGTGATTTTTTCCGGCACTTTATTGAAGAGGGAAATCGTGTTCCCAGAGATTATTGCAATGTTGTCTCCTTGCAGGTCAATCGATTCAATCTTCTTGTCAAGCGTGATATTGCCCTGTTTTGAGCCATCAGCCACAGATATTTTTTCAATCAAGTTGCCTTTTGGGACAAAAATTGTTTCTTCGGAACAGAACAATCTTGTTGTCGGGAAAGAATCCAGTTGTGACAGCCACAATCTTTTGCCTGTCGATATACAGCATGCCTTGCCAAAGAAGTTGGCATCAAAGCAATCTATCGCCAAAGCCGGAGTCGTGACAAAAAACTTGCCTTTTGACGAAACCGCCTGTAAAGAGCCAGTGCCTGTTTCATATTTCCATCTTGGGTTTCCGCTTTGGGCCTCGATTGCAAAAAGATATTTGCCTTCTTGCGCAAGTACCCTGTTCTGGTCGGCAAAAATCCATTCTGGCGAGTCATCCAGGGCAAGTTCCCACTTCTGTTTTCCTGACGATGTGTTGAGGCAATAGAGCTTTTTGTCTGTGGATGCAAAAAACAGGTAATCTTCACCAAGCATTTTCGGGCCTATATTTGGTATTGACTTGAAAGCAGATAGCCAGATTTTTTTGCCATTTTTGGTGTTAACACAGTAGAAATTCCCGTCAGCACACCCAAAAAATAGCATATTGCCAAGGATTGCCAAATCCGTAGTTATGTTCGCCTCTGTCTGGAATATCCAGTTTTTTTGCCCGCCATCTCCAATGGAAGTGACCTGCCTGGCTGTTTTGACAAAAACCGAATCACTACCTGAGGCTATCTGGTTTGGTTTCTGGTCAAGCTTGTATGACCAGGCCAGCTTTCCTGAATAGATGCTGAAAGCATTTACTTGCGAGTTTCCAAGCGCCACAGCTACTCTTGAGCCGATAAAAACGGGTCCGGAGACGATATCTGTTTGCAACTGTTTTTCCCAGACTTGCGACTGTGGAGATGAGGCCCAATCATCGTTTGCTACCAGACCATTGTCAGGTATTCCTGGTTGAAACATCGCGTTTGTATTCACAATGGCAATCACGAGCACAAGTATGGAAAGGAGAATTTTTGTTGTATTCTTCATTATTGGTTTTGTTTTATGAGCTCCGTTATCTGCGATGGAGAGAGCATCCTTCCTGAAGAGACAACTTTTCCATCAATTGCGATTGCTGGTGTTGCCATAACACCCATCTCGACGATTTTCTGTATGTCCTTGATTGGCTCAATTTCAGCATCGATGCCCATCTTTGCAACAGCTTCTCTGACATTTGCTTCGAGGGAGTGGCATTTTGCGCATCCCATTCCTAGCACTTGTATTTTCATCATTTCCTCCTGTTTTGTTATTTTGCATGGACTGATTTTACAATTGAACACCCAGAATCGTTGCTATCACATTTTCCTAGCAGACAAGATATGAATGATTTGACGCACGAAAGTGCCAATTTGTAGACCATTTCATGACCAGTTCTCTCACAATCAACTATTTTGCATGATTTGAGAACCGAGAGGTGTTGTGAAACACATGGTGGCCTGCACTTCATTTTCTGGGCTATTTCAGTGACTGATAAGGGTCCATCTTCGATTAAGGAGATTATTTTGAGCCTCTTTGGGGAAGACAGAGCCGAGAATATGTCTGAAATTTCCTGAAGTTCTCTTTCATTTTCTTCATCCAAATATTTCATGATTTCGAATATATGAAATGTTAGGTTGCATTCAAGTTATTTTTGGGTGAGTTCTAATGAGACTGGGAGACGTTATTTTCCTGGTTTGATCAGGGTGGTGGTTGGTTAAATACGAGGGTGGCTTTTCTGGTTCTGTCGTCCCAAGATATTTTTGCACCAAACGTTTCACCAATAATTCTTGGCGGGATGAATGTCCTGCCATTTTTTATCTCTGGGGGAGAAGCCAGTTTTACCGTGTCTATGGAGCCATCGGCCCTTTCCACTATGGCATTCTGGTAGTCCACTATGAGCCTTAGTGTTGTTCCAGCCAGCGTAAACAATACCGTTTTCAGCTCTTTTACCCATTCCGTCTGTGCTTTGTAGAAATAACCAAGTGGGTCCCCTATATATCTGATTGGAACCATAGTGCTGCCATTTTTGGAAACATAAGGCGGAGCATCCATTGGTAGAGATCTTCCATTCACAATGTACTGCTTTGATCCTATTGAAAATTCTATCTTGCATTCGGGTATGTGCATTGTTTTTACAGTAATTTTTAGCGTAATTGGCGTCGAGCTTATCATGGTGTTGATAGATGCTGTATATTGTTGATTTGGCCAGAATGTTGAAGGTGAGATCGTGCATATGTATAGCCATGAATTACCTTTGTTTTTGACAAAGCGCGGGTTTGAAAGCCACGAGGTTGAAAGTATTGGTTTTATGCCCTCCTTCAAATCATTGTCGCCGGAGTTTAGTATCTGGAAGACCGCTTCTTTTGGTTTGTCCACAAAACAGTCCTGGAAAACAACTTCTACTGAGGAGTTAACTATGCTCGGTCTTGCAGGTTGGGGAACAACATTGATTGTTACTGGCAGTGTGACTGGATTGGCAATTGTTTTCTGGTCCCCGATCTGGATTGTTGCCGCATATTTCCCTATGGGAAGGTTCTCAGTTGAAGCAGTCACTGATATTTTTATGCTTTTTTTCCCTTCAGAGAGGGTTGCTGATTGTGGAGAGCATTCGAGCCAGTTTTCGGAGGGTTTGAAATCAAGAGTTGCCATTGATCCTTTTGCCAGGCTTACAGTAAACTCTCTCAAATTTTTTCGTCCTCTGTATGTGTCCATGAAATCAATTTGGGAGCTTGAGACTTGTATTCTTGGCAAATCAGGCGCAAAAGTTGCTTTTACTTCAATGGTTTGTATTCCGGCGTTGGTTTCAATACTTATAGTGCCTGAATACTCTGTCTCCCTGATGTCTTTGATATTAGAAGAACTTGCTTTTACTGTTAATTTTGTTTCTCCAGAAGTTTTGAACTCCGACTTGTCGACTGAAAGCCATAGTTTCGACTGTTCATCCACCAGGATTTCACCGACAAGTGGCGGGTCGCCAGGACCATTATTACTAATGACAATATCCTTTTGTCCTGCTGTGCCGAATTTTATGGTACCAAAATTGATTTGGGTTGGTGAAACCATTAGCTGTGGCCTGGCGCCCTCAAAACGGTAAATTTTGCCCGACCTGGAGGCCACAAACATATATCCGCCAGCTATCACCGGTTGTGTGAGGGAGCCACCCTTGATCTCAATACCACTGTCATTGGTTTGATTGATTGTGAATGTATCAAGATCAATTGTATACAGGCTTCCCTCTCTGGCAGGATTTTCTTCGCTGTCAAGCGATGCAGTGCAAACATAGAGGTATTTGCCTGCCGAGGTTGCTTGCGCAAAAATTGGATTTTTCAAATCTATCATTCCGGCCGATTTCATTGTTCCCAGGTCTATTCTGTACAAGTTGCCATCGTCTGCGCCTGCATAAATCTGGTCATCCACAACGGTTGGCGTTGCCCAGAAAGTTGGCCTCTGTGTTCTCCTGTCGGGGCTTGTCCTGAAACTTACAATTTGCCCGATATTACTTCCGCCTATTGTTATTCGGTGCACAAAACCTTTTGAGGAACCAAAAATCGCATATGTTTTTCCTTGTGATTCAGTAATACATGATGATGAAGTTATTGATATGTCATCTCTTGTTGATGGCTGGGCATTTATGATCTGCTTGCCGGTTTTTCTGTTGTATGCAAAAAAACTCCCCGAATCATCGCCAAAAACAATGAGATCTTTCAACGCAGATGGCGAAGTTGTTATCTTTCCTTTTGCCTTGAATGAATCTGTTATTCTTAATTCGGCAAGATCGAAGGCATAGACATTTCCTGAATCGGAACCAATGTAACAGGTATTGTCGTATATGGTTGGCGACGAAGTGATTGGTGTTCTCTCCCCGCCTGCATCAACAAGTTTTTTTGGGAAAATACCCCTGAAATAGACTATGTTTCCAAGATAATCTCCAACCACGACTGTTTTTTCTTCATTTCCTCCCCAGATGGCAGGACTCCCAACCACTCCTGGCTCTGGTACATCCACGGCATTGAAAGTTTGTTCTAGGAGAAGGTTCCCGGTAAATATGTCATACTGTCTGAGAGTTCCCTCTTGCCTATTGCCACTCCTTTTGTCGTAAAAACCCTGTTGGACAATATATAAAACTCCATCTTTTACGACCGGTGTTCCCAGCCCACCGAGATTTGAAAGTGATACGTCCCAGGACCCCTTTTTGCTTTCACTAAAAGGTAGCGTGAAAGGGAGATAATTATCCTTGCTTATACCACTTTTAAGATTGTCATGCCCTATCATTGGCCACCAGTCGAAAGATGGTTTGGCAAGTGATATACCCGTTGCAAAGAGACATGAAATAACTGCTAATAGAAGAAAGTTTCTTCTCATTTTGGTTCCAGGTTAAACTCCACTGTTGTGGTTTTGCCAGGCTCAACTTTTACAGATTTCGTCTGCATCTTGTATCCACTTTTGTCGACGCGGATTATATACGTTTTTGCGGCCACTTCCCTTATGTATGGTTCCTTGGGACTTGTGAAAATCCTGTCCGAGAACTCAATGTTGTCTATGTATACAATGCCTACCACATTGCATGTCACCTTGAGGATGCCTGAGGAAATCTGGAATTTGACTGAGTTTCTTCGCCCTGGTTCGATCTGGACATCTTTTGTCTGGTCGGGGAAATCTTTTAGCCTGTATACAACCTTGTGTTTGCCCGGTGCAAGCTCCAGTGAAAGGCTTGTAATATTTTGCTGGGTTTTTCCGTCAACAATGAAAGAGCCCCATGGGACATTGACGCTAAGATCAAGAAACCCGTTTTGCTTGGGTTTCGTTTCTACTGGCGGTTTCTTTTCCTGCTCTGGCGGTTTTTGCTGTATTGCGACCAGTGGATAGCTCAAATCAAGGGTTTTGGTTGTCACAAGTTTTATCTCGTCGTTTATATCGTTAAAACCGCCCATTTGTATCTTTATCTGGTAGACGCCATTCGGAAGTTCTATTTTTATTGGTGTTTTGCCCTTGTAGTTCTGGTTTATCAATACAATTGCGCCTTTGATGTCATTGCCCTTTTCGTCTTTGGTGCTTATTGAAATTTTTGAGCCAGGCGTGGACTGTTTGAATGTCAATTCAATTTCAGAATCATTTTTTGATGTCACAGCTGTGTCCATGTACGTTTCGGCAACATTACCGGAGACCATCATTGAGTCATTGAGCACAACAGGCGCTTCATTCAATGGCTTCTCCGAGCCATTTTCTTTCAGAGTTTTTTCACCTTTTTTGAGCTCGATTGTCTTGTCTGGGGTCCAGTATGTCAGCTTTCCGGATTCCCTGTCCCATTCGGTCTGAGCTTTTGTCCCTGATGCAATTGTTTCAACAGGCACAAAGATTTTTCCATTGATTTTGACGGCATTCTCGACCTTTGAGTTCGGATCGTTGGGGATTTCATCCGAACTGATCAACCTGATTGCTTTGTTGCCAAGATTGCCTTTTATTACCCCAACATTGAAGCTTGTCTCCTCATTTTCTTTGAGATCGTTATCTCTTGTGTATTGTACGCCAAGCTTTATTTCATAAACACCTATGGGCATTGTGAGGTTGGAATATATTGAGAGGACCCAATTTTCACCCTCGTTTTCCATTTGCTTTTCAAGCTTTACTGACAATCCATCCGGAGACTTACTTATTGTGGCTTCTATATCTTTTGTTCCAGGTGGTGTTGCAAGCGGAATCTGGTATTGCACAAGTTCGCCCTGGGCAACCAGAAAGTCTGGTTCCAGTGGTTTTGTGCAACCCCTTGATAGCCAGATACCTGAAGATATGGCAATAATCCCTGCGACTGTGAGGGCTATTGTCATGGTTTGTTTTCTTCTTGCCCGTGTTCTAAAAGTTGATTGCGGAGAAGAAAGGGCTATCTGAGTGAGTTTGGTTTTTCTATAGGCGTCCCTTTCAGATTGGGTCATCCCCAAATCTTCGGAAACTGCCCTCAATGCTGCGGCCAGCTCTTGGGGGGTTTGAAACCTGTCGGCAGGATTTTTTTCAAGACATCTGAACATCAAGGACAGCAGAGAAGCTGGAATGCCCCTTTCTTTGGCTTCGGGGGGTATCTTTGGTTGTTTGTGTCTCTGCATTTCGATTACTTCAACAGGCGATGGCGCATCAAAAGGCAACTTGCCAAACAGCATTTCATAAATGACGATGCCGGTCGAGTATATGTCAGACCTTATGTCGACTTCCCTTCCATCAGTCTGCTCTGGCGACATGTACTGGAGTGTTCCCAGGAAGTCAGAAGACCTGGTCATGCTTGGGAGGTCCTCGCCCTTGCTTATTCCAAAATCGAAGAGCTTGATGTTGCCTTCGGAAGATATTTTGATGTTGGAGCTTTTTATGTCCCTGTGGACAACTCCTTGATCGTGCAGGTCACCCAGTACCTCTGCAATTTGCATTGTGAGGTCAACAACTGTTGGAACTGGAATCCTTTCTTTCCCTTGAGCTATCTCCTCGAGTGTTTTGCCATGGAGGTATTCTAGAATAAGGAAGTACTCTCCAGTTGACTCCTCTTTGCCAAAATCATGTATTTTGACAACATACCTGCTGTTTATTTTTGAGAGTATCTGGGCTTCTCTCAGAAACCTTCTTTCGAACTTTTCCTTATTTGGAAGCCCCGAGAAATTGGGTATTTTTGCCACGACAATCTCGTCTGTGGCAAGATTTTTTGCCAAGTGAACAGTTGCCATTCCACCAGATGCCAGAGGTTCAAGCAATTTGTATTTCTTGACTATAACCCTGTTTTCCAAAGGTTTCCTCCAATAAAAATCCTAGTTTTTCTTTATTCTTGAAAACACCAGATAAACTTTTCCTATCCTGATAACGTCCCCGTCATCAAGCTTTGTGGGGGTTTTTGGGGAGAGCATTCTTCCATTCAGATAGGTAAAATTTGTTGAGCCAAGATCTTCAATTATGTATGAGTCGCCTTTTTTTGTCACACAGGCGTGCCTTCTTGATGTTACCATCTCCTTGTCGAAATTAGTAAGGTCGATCTCAGGAACTATCCCTGCCAATTTGTCAGCTCTGCCTATCAGATATTCGTTTTTGCCATCAAGGATGAACTGGTGCTCGTCATTAAGTGCTAACCTTCCAACCATCTCCACCTGTGTTTTGATGGCAGGATGCGATGAAGTTACAGTGCTTGGAGGGTGCGGGAACCTTATCAGGTTCGGGTTCTGGAGGACATTTTCAAAATGTTCATCTTTCTGCTCGAGCTTTGCTCCGCACGATTCGCAACACAAAACACCACCAAGGTTTGCTCTGCCGCAAACGGGACATTCGATCATTTTACCTCCATCCTCGAATTATACATCATAAAGAGCTGTTGTAAACGGAGTGGCCCTATTTTATGCCGAGCTTGATCTTGGAAATGGCATTTCTTCTGTCTGAAGATATGATATGAGTGTATCTCATCGTGGTTTGTGCGCTTTTGTGTCCGACCACAGATTGAACGATTGCCACAGGAACTCCCTGCCTGACGAGTTCGGTTACAAACGTGTGCCTGAGTGTATGTGTGGAACCTTCAAGCCCAAATTTTCCAAGGATTTTCTTGGTAATCAGCCAGAGACCTTCATTGCTGAGCCTTTTTCCTTTTGCAGAAAGAAACATTGGGTCAAGGTTGTCCCTGCGTGTACCAAGGTAGCGAGAAAGCGCAACACAGACTTCATCGCCGACCTCGACAATCTGCTGGTCGCCACCTTTTCTTGTGACCATGATGGTTTTCGATTCTTCATTGTAGTTTTGCCTGTTCAGGCCAACCAGCTCGCTTCGCCTGATTCCAGTTCCCAGCAAAAGGCTTATGATCGCCAGGTCCCTTTTGGCCGGGTTTACCCGAAAACTTTCCAGTCCATGGGTTGCTTCTTCTTGAGTGGCGCCATTTGATTCAAGCCATGAAATATGGTTTTTGAAAGCTTTTTTTCTGCTGTTACCTTCAAAAAAAGATTTTTGCAGTTCCTGATTGTTTATGAATTGGGCCACACAAGCAGATGATTTTTGGTCCAGCAGGATTTTTTTGTTTTCATTAAGAGAAATGGTTTTGCTCCTGATGTTTATTTTTGAAACAGAGAGTGAGGATATTTCTTCCATGTTCAATCCAAGCATTCTCAGAAGAATAAAAAATGAATCTGGGCCAGGCTCCGATTCATAGGCAACCTTCAGGACCTTCTTTTGTGTGTTGTTTTCTTTCTCAGCCTCAAGGCAGAGCTCTTTTATCAGCTTTCGAAACTGGTTTGCAAGCAAAAATTTTGGCACTTTCTGGGTCTGCTTGGGTGGATCAATTGTTTCGGCAGGGTTTGACGGTATGTATCCTTCCCTGTAGAGGAACCTGAAGAACGTTTTGATGCAAAAAAGCGTTCTGGCCCTTGTGTGTGATGAATTGTCCTGGTTGAGTTCTGTGAGAAAATCTCTTATGTGCAATCTTTTGCACTCTGGAATGGTGATGTCGTTTTGGCCAAGGTAATTGAAAAAGCGGGAAAGTTCCCAGTGGTAAGCTTTTACTGAATTCGGGCTTTTGCCCAGCTCTTTTCCGAACCATGAAAGAAATGCCTTAAGATAAGGGTTTTCTTTTTTTTGCGCTTTTGTTTTATTTTGAACAGGAGCCATCGCTACAGCCGGTGCTCCCGGATGTGAGCTTCCCTTGTCCACCGTGATCCGGATGCTTCAGGTAGCCAAGCATTGATATTCTCTTTTTTGTTTTTTCGTAGCCACATTTTGGGCAGGATGGTGTTCCTTCTTCTATCTTTACTGTGAACACTTCGAAGTCGTGTCCGCATTTTGGGCAAGTGTATTCATATATAGGCATGGTGATAATTTACTATTCATTTTCAAAAATATTGTCAAGTGGCATTTCGATTGCTCCATCGTTAAAAAGGTCTTTAATGACCTTCATTTTTCCGTGTTCAACCAATTTTAATGTTCCGAAAGACACGGCCTCGGAGACGATTTTTGCCATCAAATCAAGATCATGCTCTTTTCCAGTTATCTGTTTCAGGGAGGTTGCATAAGAAGGGGTTTTGTTGTTTACATTCAATCCCACGCCAACCAGAACATATCGGAGCTGCCCGGAAACAATTGATGACTGGCAAAGTATTCCACAGAGCTTTTTCCACTCGCCATTACAGTCAAAAAGCAGGTCGTTTGGATATTTGATTGTCGCGTTTATGCCCACTCTCTCCAGAAGAGCTTTCTTTATTACCAATCCTGATGCCAGTGCGATATAAGGAACAAGGTCCAGAGGAACCTCGCGGCGCAGAATTATTGTTGTCCAGAGCCCGCCGATGGACGAAGCCCATGTTTTTCCCTGTCTCCCCCTGCCAGCAGTCTGGTCTTCGGCAACAATGACAGTCATGTCCTCGGTGCCTTTTTCGGCCAGCTCTTTTGCCACATCCTGGGTTGACGAGCAGACCGGGATTTTTATTGTCCTCACACAAACCATTCTAGAACATGTTGCAATTTTTGCTATGCTCTTCTCGATAATGGAACTCAAGGATTTTATTTATGAACTCCCCAAGGAACTGATTGCCCAAAAACCCTCAGATGTCCGTGATATGTCGAGGCTGCTTGTCCTTGACAGGTCGACAGGAAATTTGAAAGAAGGGATTTTCAGGGATGTTCTGTCTTATTTTGGAAAAGGGGATGTCCTTGTTCTGAATGATACAAAAGTCATTCCTGCCAGGATTTTTGGCAAAAAACCTACAGGCGGGAACGTGGAAGTATTTTTGCTTAAATGGGAGGCCCCTTCGACATGGAAATGTCTTGTAAAGCCTGGCTCGAGGCTTAAAGAGGGGGCCGAGGTAATCATTGATGGACACAGGGCCATTATTATGGAAAGAACATCCGACGGCGGCAGGATTGTGAAGTTCGAAATGGAGGACGAGAAAATCCTGGAACTTGGGAAAATACCGTTTCCTCCGTATGTCCACAATGAAAAAATTGATCCTGGCAGATACCAGACGGTGTATGCAAAGGTCCCGGGGGCTGTTGCTGCGCCTACTGCCGGTCTTCATTTTACAGAACAACTTTTGCAGGAGCTTTCATCTAGGGGTGTTTCAATTGTAAAAGTCACCTTGCATGTTGGAATTGGTACATTCAGACCGGTGAAAACGAACAATATTGATGAACACAAGATGGAATTTGAATGGTACAGTGTTTCAGAGGAAGCAGCCTCGACCATCAATTCAGCCAAAAAAACAGGGGGCAGTATTTTTGCCTGTGGAACGACTGTTGTGAGGACGCTGGAATCTGCATCTGATAAAGATGGTCTTGTTGTGCCTGGTTCAGGAGAAACGAACCTTTTTATAAAACCTGGATACAACTTCAAAATTATTGACCATCTGATAACAAACTTCCATCTCCCGGGGTCAACGCTGCTTCTTCTGGTTTCGGCGCTTGCCTCAAGAGAAAAGATATTCGGAGCCTATGAATACGCCATTGAAAAGCGTTTCAGATTCTACAGTTTTGGCGATGCGATGCTTATTCTTTAGGAAGCCGCTTCTTTCTCTCGAGTGAGGACGGAATTCCCATATCGCTCCTGTATTGTGCGACGGCCCTTCTTGAGAGCTTGATTGAGAGCTGTTTGCCGATTTCATCTGCGATTTCCTTGTCAGTAAGGCACCCCTTTGCGCAAATCTCTTTTACCATTTCCCTCACTGTCAGATTTGAAACCATGGTCTTGCCATTGCTGAAGCCACCTGTGAAAAAATGCTTTAACGGGTAGGTGCCCTTTGCTGTTAATACATACTTTGAATTGATAGCCCTTGATATTGTTGATGGGGAAAGTTTTAGCTTGTCAGCGATATCTTTTAGTGTGAGCGGCCTGATTTCGGTTGTCGGGCCCTTGAAAAATTCCCCCTGGACCTTGGATACCTCGGTCACTATTCTCATCATGTTTTTTTTGCGCTGGTCAATGGCTCTTATAAGCCATTTGGCCTCTTGCATTTTGTCTTTAAGATAGTTTGAGGTTTCATCATCTTCATGATTATCTTTCAGTATTTGGGCGTATTCCTGGTTTATTACTATGTTTGGAATACCGTCCCTTAGTGGAAGCACCTGGAGTTGGTCGCCGAGTGCCCTGACTTGTATTTCAGGTGTTATGTAGTCTGCCTTTGGGGCGTAATTGGCTCCTGGTGACAGGGAGTATTTCGCAATCCTGTCCCACAATTCGCCAATTTTTTCAGTAGATACGTTGAGGTTCTGGGCTACCTCGCCTATTTTTCTCCTCTTGAGGTTTTGGTAGTGTTCCATGACCAGGGATATTGCAATTTTTCTGTCTTCTTCATCATCCAAATCATGCTTAATTTGCAACACCAATGCTTCTTGGGGGTTTCTGGCACCGACACCAGGCGGAGCAGCTTCCTGAATGCAATTTAGAACTTCCTCTACAGTCCCTTCCGGAACTTCAAGCTGGTCTGCAACTTCTTCTATCGAGCAGAGCAGGTATCCGTCATCGTCAATGTTTCCAATGAGGAATTCTTTTATGGTTGCTTTTTCCTCATCATCAAATGACAGTTGGGGTTCTTCCATTAAAATGTCATACAGGGTTTTTTCATGAGATTTTATCTGTTCTTCTGAAAAAAGTCCTTCGGCATCTGTTGCCCTGGTCTTGTACTCGATGCGATCGCGGATTTCTGCCTCCGGATCTGGCTTGTATGGTTCTTCTTCCAAAATAGGGTTTGATGCCAGATAACCCTGGATTGTTTCCCTGAGGTCGGCGGCTGGCATCGAAAGAATTTTTAATGCTTCATGGAGTTTGAGGACTCCCCTGAGGTTTGTCTTGAGTTTGATAGTGCCTGATACACGAACTGATTGACTGGGCATTGCTACTTCTTTCTTCCTTTAAAGATGATTTTTGACAAAACCCTTGAAAGTTTCTGCACTGAATGTCTTGCAAGGCCATCATCGATGGTTGCAAGATCTTCGGTCAGAAGGTTCTCTATCAGGGCCATGTCTTCTGGGCTTGCATATAAGGGAGATGCGTTTGATTGGCTATATTTTTCCAATACTTCTTCTGGGAGTGGAGTGTTGCTGGAAATTACCATATCAAAAATGTCGGCATTTGTATGTTTTTTGATGGCTTCAAGATGATCAAGAATTGTGTAATCATTTGTTTCGCCTGATTCAGTCATCACATTTGCCATAAAAATCTTCTTTGCTTTTGAGTTTATCATTGTGTCAACAATTGGTGCAAGAAGGAGTGTTGGCATTATTGATGTATAGAGACTTCCTGGGCCAACAATAACAAAATCTGCTTCAGCGATGGCCTCTATGACCCTGACGTATGGCTTGGCATAGGGTGGGTTAAAGAAGACATTTTTTATTGGTTTGTTGATTTTTGGAATGTTGGCTTCACCGGAAACAACAGTGCCATCTTCATACTTTGCGCAAAGTGAAACGTCATCAATCGTGAAAGGAATGACCGTGCCTTTTGTTGCCATGAGTTTCGAGAGCCTGAACACTGCTTCTGTAAAATCGCCTTCGGTGTCAGTGAGTGCTGCAATGACAAGGTTGCCCATTGAATGTCCGGCGAGGGAAGAGTCCTGTCCTGTAAATCTGTATCTTATGATTTTGTCGAACAATGGCTGATCGGACAATGCAAGGAGACACTGCCTTATATCTCCGGGCGCTAGCATTGAAAATTCCTGCCTCAATTTTCCGGTTGAACCACCAGAATCGGCGACTGTGACAACGGCTGTGACCGAGGTGCCGATTGATTTGAGTGCCAGAAGAACTGGATGGATGCCTGTGCCACCACCGAGAACAACGACCTTGGGGCCACTGCTTTTGGTAATTTTTGTGGAAGGCTGGCCAACTATCCTGAGCATCGAGATTATCGACTGGATCAGGGAAGATACGGCAATAGCAGTGCCGACACCTATCATCAACCACCCAATAACAGGCAGGAACCAGGATGGGAGATTGGTATTATCGGTAATTCTGGCAAACAGCTCGCCGATCCAGCCCATTATCCTTTGGGAACCCGAGGCCCAATCGAGAGTCAGTATCCCAAAGGAAATGATCATTCCAGCAAGAAGTGTCAGGAGGAACCACCTCTTCACGCCTGCACCAGGGCGATAGACAATCCTAACGAGCTCTTTGGTTGTCATTGCTTGTCTTTGTCCCTATGAACCACGGTTACATCATAGCCTTCCTGCTTTAACCTGTTGGCCATTTCAGAGGCTATTACCACAGAGCGATGCTTTCCGCCTGTGCAGCCGAATGCAACGGTGAGATGGCTTTTGCCCTCTTTTGCAAGATATTGCGGGAGGAGGAATTTGAGAAGGTTTGTAAATTCCAAAAGAAAATTTTGTGCCGATTCGTCCGAGAGAACAAAGTTTGCTATTTTCACATTTGTTCCATCGAGTTCCCTTAAAGATTCATCGTAATAGGGATTGTTGATAAAACGGACATCCATGACAAGATCAGCCTCAGATGGCACACCATACCTGAATCCAAAGGACAGAAAAGTTATCGTGAGATTGGCTTTGCCACTTTTTATTGTGTATATCTTTGATATTCTGACCTTCAAGTCCTGTGGGGTGAGTGCTGAGGTGTCAATTATTTGTGTAGCGATCTTTTTGAGCGATCTAAGCAAGAGTCTTTCCCTTTGAATCGCATCAAAAATGCTTCCATTGGTGTCCGAGTTTAAGAGTGGATGCTTGCGCCTGGTTTCCTGATATCTGCGGATGAGTGTGTCAGTATTTGCTTCAAGATAGAGCACACCAACATCTACGCCACTTGCAGAAATGGTGTCTATTTGCTCTTTGAGTGTATCGATGTAGTTTTCTTCTTCCGGGAGCCGGAGCGTTACTGCCATGTGTTCCATATTGTCCTTGGCATCAATGCCAAGGCTGACAAATTTTGAAAGAAGCTCGAGTGGAAGGTTCTCGACAGTGAAATAACCAATATCCTCAAAGGCTGCTAAAGAGCGTGATTTGCCTGCGCCTGATAAGCCACAGACTATTATCAAAGTTCTATTCATCAGGACAGGGGCTTATGTTAACATGGTGGCCCCCGTCCTGCAAGTCTTATGCCACAAAAAGATGGTTATTTTTCTTTAGTGAACAGTTCTTTTATTGCGCCCAGCGAAGAGAGCATTCCAGTGGCCTCATAGGGAATGAAGACCTTGTTTGCTTGTCCATTGGCTATTTCGCCAAGTGATTCGAGGTATTTTACCGCGAGGACTTTTTCATCAATACCCGATTGCTTGATTGCGTCAAGATACATCTTTATCGAGCCCGATTTTGCTGTCCACAGGGTTTCCCAAGCTTTTGCCTCACCCTCTGCCTTGAGGATGTCTGCCTGCTTCTGCCCTTCTGCTTCGAGTATTTTGGACTGCTTGAGGCCCTCTGCTTCAAGTATCCTGGATTGCTTGATGCCTTCAGATTCTAGGATTACAGCCCTTTTATCCCTCTCGGCCTTCATCTGTTTGGTCATGGCGTCAACGATTTCCGATGGTGGCTCAATGGATTTCAGCTCTATCCTGTTGACCTTTACACCCCATGGATCGGTTGCTTCATCGATGATTGCCCTAAGTTCTGTATTAACCTGAGTTCTAGAGGTAAGCAACCTGTCGAGGTCAAGGTCACCGATGATGTTTCTTATCGTTGTCATTGAGAGTTTCAGTATGGCCTGGTTGAGGTCGATTATTTCATATATGGCCTTTACCGGGTCTGTAATGTAGTAGTAAATTACAGTATCGATCTCTGCTGAGACGTTGTCTTTTGTGATGACTGATTGCGGTGGGTAATCCAGCACCTGTTCCCTGAGGTCAACCTCTGCTCTTACCGAGTCAATGAATGGGATAAGAACGTGGAGCCCAGGCCTGAGGGTCCTTGAATAACGCCCGAGTCTTTCAACTATCATCACTTTTGATTGGTGGACCATTCTTACCGATCTGATGATTGTTGACAGTACAAAAATAATTACGAAGGCTAAAATAATGTAACCAATTACGCTCTCTGTGGTCATTTGTACAATTCCCTCCAATTTATATTTAAAAAATGATTTTTTCTAATCTTCATCGTCATATATGGCTTTGTCGAAGGCCATATTAGAACCAAACCAAAAACCTAGAAAGATTGCCGAAAGTAATGTGATTATCCAGAAAAATTTTTTCATTTTGTTTCCTTTGATCTTACGATGACTTTTACACCCTCAATCCTTTGTATTATTACAATGGTTCCTTCAGGTATTGACTCGTCATCGTCTGACCTTGCCGACCAATCCGTTCCCCTTATTTTTACAATACCCTCACCCCTTCGATTGTCAATCTTGAAAGTTACTATTCCTTCCTGGCCTTTAAGTGCATCGACATTTGTTTTTATCTCCTGGTGTCCCCCAAAAATGACCTTCCTTACTATTGCCTCAGAAAGAAGTACTAAAAGGAGTGATATTAAAGAAAATGCGAGTATTTGCCCTGGAATGCCAAGACCAAAAACTGACAGAATTGCAGTTATTACAGCAGCGATAGCCAGCCATATCGTATAAAAATTCACCGTTGCTATCTCGATGATTCCAAAAATAAGCGCCACAATCAACCACATCTGCCATGTAAACCAGATCATTAAACCTCCTTAAGCCCTTTGACACCAACATGATAAATTCGTTTTTACAAATCTTTTCCTAGATTCTAGGTTCCAAATCTCTCTTTTCAAGGTTGCCTTTAGACTCCATTTACATAGAATGGACTTGGAGGAATCAATGAAAACCGTAACTTCAGCCCAGATGAGAGAGATTGACGAACAAACATCCGCAAGGTTTGGCGTTCCATCCATGCTTCTTATGGAAAATGCCGGGGCTTCTCTTTGCGATATTGCCATGAGCGAATTTTCAACAAAAAGTCCTGTGATTGTTTGCGGAAAAGGTGGCAATGGTGGTGATGGTTTTGTTTGCGCAAGACACCTGGCCATGGAGGGTATCCAAACAAAGGTTTTTCTACTCTGCAAATCCGAAGAATTGACAGGTGACCAGGCAATCAATTTCGGGATTCTGGCGAAGGGATTTTCTGGTTTTATAGAACTCCATGTTGGCGAAACTGATCAAAACCTTGGAAAATTGTCACAAGCTGTTAAAAAAGCTGATTTAATAATAGATTGCCTGTTGGGAACCGGGCTTTTGGAAGCTCCAAAAGGAGCGATTGCCCAGGCAATCGAACTTGTAAATTCTGTCAATCTTCCAGTCCTCTCCTGCGATATACCAAGCGGTGTCGATGGTTCAACCGGTAAAGTACCGGGTCTTGCTGTACAGGCCGATGTTACATGCACTTTTGGCTTGCCAAAGATTGGCCACCTGCTTTATCCGGGTGCTTCAATGGTGGGAAAGCTTTTGCTTACAAATGTTGGATTTCCAAAAGTTCTACTCGATGATCCGTACATAGAGGCCAATGTTTTGACAGCGCAAGAGGCATCGTGGCTCTTGCCTGAAAGAACACAGTCAGGCCATAAGGGGTCTTTTGGCAAAATCCTGATTGTTGGGGGGTCTGCAGAATTCCCAGGGGCACCGATTCTTTCAGGGCTTGGCTCATTACGTGGTGGCTCTGGCCTGACAACTGTTATTGTGCCTGAATCTATATACCAAAGCGTTGCTGGAAGATATCCGGAAATGATCGTAAAAGGGGCGCCTTCCGATGAGTATGGCGCATTTTCCGAACATGCCGCAGAGCATGTCCTAAAAGCAGCTTTCGATGCGAGTTGCATAGTTATTGGTCCAGGCCTTTCAAGGGCCCCAGGCCTTTCCCATTTCATTGGGGAAGTGCTTGGGAAGATAGAAATCCCTGTAATAGTTGATGCGGATGCATTGAATGTGCTGTCAAAATCTCCAGGATCACTTCTTTTAAGGGCGGAGCATGGCTGGCCAACAATCTTGACGCCACATTGGGGCGAGGCCGGAAGATTTGGCACTGCTGCAAGTGATGTTACAACTGACCCGATTGCTACTGCCAGAAGATTTTCAAATAGATATGGTTCTATTACAGTGCTCAAATCTGCCAGGACAATAATTGCGTCCCCATCTGGCCAGTATTACATAAATACAACTGGCAACTCGGCCTTGTCAAAGGGTGGCTCTGGCGATGTTCTTTCAGGTTTTATAGCTTCCCTTGTTTCGCAGGGTCTTTCTCCTTTCGATGCCAGTGTTTTGGGTTGCCATCTTTTTGGGTTTGCTGGTGAGATGACCTCAAAAGAGCACACCGAGTATGGAACCATGTCAACGGATGTTGCCAATTCGATCCCGAAAGCGATCCAGGAGGTACTTAGCCAATGAAAACCGCCATAGTGGGGAAAATCATACCGCTCGTCCCAACAATGCCTGAAGAGTTTGATGGATATGTGATCGTAGAGGAAAACCAGATAATAGATGTCGGCATAGGACAGCCGGATGGCTATTTTGACAAAGTTGTAGATGGACCAAAACAGGTGGTTATTCCTGGGCTTACAAACACTCATACCCATGCGGCCATGTCAATGTTTAGGGGAGTGGCAGACGATCTCCAGCTCCAGACCTGGCTTGAAAAAGAAATATTTCCCAGAGAAGACAAGCTGACCGATGAGATCGTTTATTGGGCAACAAAACTTGCCATAGCAGAGCTTCTTTTGGGTGGCGTAACCTGTTTTGCCGATATGTACTTCTTTATGGATGAAGTGGCCAAAGCCGTCTCGGAGACTGGAATAAGGGCTTGTCTTTCAAAGGGACTGGTCAGCTCCTCCGGAGAAAAAGAAATAGAAGTAGGCAGGGCATTTTGTCAAAGATGGCAAGGCCAGGGGAAAGGCAGGATACATACGATGCTTGGCCCCCACGCAATCTACACCTGCCCTCCTGCATACATGGAAAAAGTTGTTAGGGTTGCTTCTGACAGGCATATCCCAATCCACATGCATGTTTCTGAAACGAAAAAAGAGGTTTCGGACTGCATTTCCAAAAATGGTGGAACACCAGTTGCTGTTTTAAACAAACTTGGAGCGTTTGAGGTCCCGTTCATTGCCGCCCATTGCGTTCATCTTGAAGATGAAGACATGGAGATAATGGCAAAAAAAGGCGTTGTTCCTGCCTTAAACGTAAGTTCAAACTTCAAGCTTGCCTCTGGTATGCCAAGGGTTGAAGCCATGGAAAAAGCTGGTTTAAGGATGACAATTGGGACTGATGGCCCTGCCAGCAATAATGACCTTAACATGTTTGAAGAAATGAGATGGACAAGTTTCTGTGCGAAGGTCACTGGTAATCCACAATCTGTTCCTGCTTACAGGGCCCTTGAAATGGCAACCAAAAATGGTGCGCATGCGATGGGCTGGAAAAACCTTGGGATAATTGCACCAGGACAGATCGCTGATATTGTGATACTCGATTATTCATCACCAAGACTGAATCCTGTATATTCCTGTCTTTCACACGTTGTTTACGCTGGAGACCCAAGTGATGTCATGCATGTAATGGTTGATGGTGAATTTGTAGTTTGGAACAGAAAAATAACAACCTTTGATGTCCAGGAAACAATAGAAAAAGTCAACGAATTTGCAAAGGGTTTTGCCTGATATGATTGGCATCATAGGTGGCTCTGGTATCTATGACATCCCATGGATTGAGAATGCAGTTGAGCTGATTGCAGAGAATGAATATGGTGAAGCAAAGCTGAAAAAAGGTCATGTTGGCTCTCTCGAAATTGTTTTTCTTGCAAGACACGGCAGGACACATTCAATACAGCCTGCGGCAATAAATTACAGAGCAAACATCAAGGCCCTATACGATTCTGGTGTGAGAAATATTTTCTCAACTTATGCAGTAGGGGGAATAAATCCAAAGTTTAAACCAGGTGATTTTGCCATAATTGGACAGTTTATTGATTTTACATGGGGGCGTAATGGCACCTTTCATGACAAGCCTGGCTCCGTTGTCCACACCGATATGTCAGAGCCTTACTCTAAAAAATTGTCAGAGGTACTGAAGAACTCGCTTCAGAAACTTGGCCAGCGTTTTTATGAAAACCAGGTTTATATTTGTACTCAGGGGCCAAGGTTTGAAACGCCCGCTGAAATAAAAGCATATTCAATTATTGGGGCAGATATTGTAGGAATGACAGGTTGTCCAGAAATTGCCTTGGCCAGAGAATTTGGGATAAATTTTGCTTCGCTGGCAGTGATAACAAACCTGGCTGCCGGAGTCAGCACTGCCCTAATTTCACACCAAGAAGTGCTTGACATCTTTAACGCGAGAATGGAGATCATCTCGGAAGTCCTAAGATTGTCTTGTCTTGGTGTATCGACCATCTGATAAGAAGGAGGTCAAGATTATGGAAGAAGAATCAGCATTTTCAAGGGAAGAACTTTCATGGCTTCTTGCTCAGTCAAAAATTCCAAGGCCGTTGGTCTTTGAAGACAGTATCTTGAAAATATTGGACCAGCGCGCTTTGCCTGGCAAAATTGTCTACGTTAACGTTGATAATTGGGAAGAAGTTGCACTTGCGATAAAAAATATGATGGTCAGGGGTGCTCCCATGATAGGGATAGCAGGTGCCTATGGAATGGCACTGGCAGTCATGAAAGACCCAGGGAACATTGAAAAAGCCGCCATTGAACTAAAAAAAGCAAGACCAACTGCAGTAAATCTCCCGTGGGCAGTTGATAGAATATTGGGAATTGCAAGAAGCGACCTTACAAAAGCAATTGAGGAAGCCAAGAAAATTGAAGTTGAGGACCACGAGAAGAGCTTTCTGATTGCCAAGAATGCCTCAACGCTCATCAAACCTGGAATGAGAATTCTCACCCATTGCAATTCCGGGTCGCTTGCCGCAGGAGGATTTGGTACGGCACTGGGTTGTATCGTATGGGCGAAGCTGATCGATGGCAAAGAAGTATCTGTTTTTAATACTGAAACCAGGCCATATCTCCAGGGTTCAAGACTCACAAGTTTTGAGCTTGTCAGTGCTGGTGTTCCTGACACACTGATACCAGATATGGCAGCATCTCTTCTTATGAGCAAGAGAATGGTTGATTTGATAATTGTTGGAGCAGACAGGATTGCAAGAAATGGTGATGTGGCAAATAAAATTGGAACTTTACAACTTGCGATTTCCGCCCACCAATATGACATACCGTTCTATGTGGCTGCGCCGCGTTCCACGTTTGATCTGACGATTGAGAGTGGGAAAGAAATACCGATAGAAGAAAGACCAGCTGAAGAGCTGGTTGTCTTTAATGGAATAAAAATGGCGCCGGACGGCATTTCAGTTTTTAACCCGGCCTTTGATGTTGCACCCTTTGATCTTGTGACCGGGTATATAACTGAATCTGGCATCATCGGCGCCTGGAAGATTCCTTACTTGGACTGAGGTACTATTTCGAGCTTCAGCTCGGCGACAACTTCGTGATGGAGCTTCACCGGAATTGTATGGATTCCAGTGCTTTTGATTGGTTCATCAAGATCTACGGATTTTTTGTCCATTACGATATTGAGGTCGCGCTTCATGGCTTTTGAGATCATGTCTGCGGTTATTGAACCGAATAATGTTCCACTTGGGCCCGCTTTTGCCGAAATTGTTATTGTCTTTTCCTCAATCTTCTGCTTTATCTCTTCTGCCCTTGCTTTGGCTTTTGCAGATTTTTTGTCTGCTTGCTCAACATTGTATGCAAGGTTGGAAATTGAAGATGTGGTTGCTATCTGTGCAAGACTGTTTTTAACAAGGTAGTTTCTTGCGTAACCTGATGCAACCTCTGCTACTGTACCTTTTTTACCAACACCTGGTACATCTGCAAGAAGTATGACTTTTGTTTTCATCCGAAGCTACCTCGCAGAAAATGGTAGAAGGGCTATTTCTCTTGCCCTCTTTATTGCCGTGCAGAGTCTCCTCTGGTGTTTTGCGCACATGCCTGTGGCACGCCTTGGAAGGATTTTACCAGTGTCGGTAACATATTTTTGAAGTCTGGCCACATCCTTATAGTCAACATAGTCATTATGGTCAGCGCAGTAGATGCAGACTTTTCTTCTGGGTTTGCTGAACTTGCGTCCCTTTCCCATTCTTCTGCCTTTGCGATCGTCATCCATCATTTTATCCATTTTTCAGTTCTCCTCTCTTCATGAAAACGGAATGTCTTCGTCATTGAAATCTGGCGGCATGAATTCGTCTTCCTCGGCCTCGGCCGCATGTTGTTGCTGGGATGGTTGTCCCTTGTTTTCAAATGATGTGCCTTTTGTTGGTGATCCGAGGAATTTAAGGTTCTGCACCCTTACTTCTGTGACCCAACGCCTGATTCCGTCTTTTTCATATTCCCTGATGACCAGTTTCCCTTCGACAAAGCATTTGCTGCCTTTTTTGAGGTACTGGTGTGCTGATGTGGCTTGATTTCCCCACACAATGCAGTTTATGAAGAGCGTTTCTTCCTTGAGCTCCGTAGAGCTTTTTGACCTGTACTTTTCTGTACAGGCGAGCCTGATTGTTGTTACCGGGGCACCTGAGGGAGTGTAACGGATTTCTGGGTCGGCAGTAAGGTTGCCTATAAGCAGAACCTTATTGTACATCAGGCCTCCTTGGGGGGTTCTTCAACTTGCTGTTCGGTTTCCTGTTTCTGCTCTCTTTCTCTGTCCCTTGCGAGTGCCTTGGCTGCCCTGCGTGCTTCGGCGGCCTTCATGTGCACTTCGCGATTTTTCTGGGCCTTGATTGAGTCAGTAAGGTCAACAAGGATGTCTCTGAGGAAACCTTCAGTGATTTTGACGATCCTTCTCAGCTCAAGCGGTACCTGGGGTGGGGCCTTGAATGTGAGGACCCAGTAGGAACCTTCAGTCTGGCCTTTAATCTCATAGGCCAGCCTTCTTTTTCCCCATTTCTTGAGGTCCAGCACTTCACCACCATCATTTGTTACGATCGTGGCGAGTTTCTCTGCGAGAGCTTTTTCTGCTTCTTCGTCGAGAGCTGGATTCAAAACAAACATCTGCTCGTAATTCTTCACAATTCCTCCTTTGGGCTTGTGGGTCAATTTTTATTGACCAGAAGGTGCAACTAAAAAATAAATGTTAGGTTAGGTTCCTGATATGTCAAGATTGACTGGTTTCATTGTTGTTTTAGAATTTAGACATAATGGAAGAACGGCTGATTTTTGGTCGCTATAGACTACTTAGAAAAATTGGAAGCGGAGGAATGGGTGAAGTCTTCGCTGCGCTGGATCTTCAGAGTAATGAAGATGTGATTATTAAAATTTCACATTTTAAAGATGATGACTGGGACAATGTTGAGAAAAACAGATTTCTTTCAGAAGCTTCCATCTTGGCCTCCCTTGATCATCCAGGTATCCCGAAAGTATGGGATTGCTGTAGAGAAGGCGAAGATTATTACTACATAATGGAGTATGTGAAAGGAACTCCCCTTTCAAAACTTCATAACGTCGGCATAGAGCAGGCGTTGGGTATTTTTTATGATGTTGCCGGGATACTTTCGCACATCCATTCGAGGTCCGTTGTGCACAGAGACATTAAACCAGGTAATCTTATTGTGCTCGACTCCCCGGATATCAAAACCGGAATAAGAGTAAAACTCATTGATTTTGGTTTGGCAAAAAATGTTGTAAATGGGCGCATAACGAGTACGGGCATGGTGGTTGGTACCTTTAACTATATGGCCCCTGAACAATTGATGGGTGGAGCTATTGATATGAGGGCGGATTTATATTCTTTTGGTGCAACGATGTATAACACTTTGACGGAATCCCTACCCTTTGGCTCTCCAGACCCGAAAAAAATTGCCTATCAACTGATAAATGCTTCTTGCGACCCTCCATCACATTTTAATGGTGATATCCCGGAAGAGCTCGACAACGTTATTCTTTGTCTCTTGAGAAAAGACCCAAACGAAAGGATACAAAGCGCTTCAGAATTACTATCATTAATGCAGTCAATCACCACAGATGAAAAGAGTAATAAACCTGCTGGGCTGGTTCTTTGTGAACCCAATATGGTGGGTCGTGAGTTTGAGATGCAGTACCTTATTGATTCTTGGAACAGCTCACAAACTCAATCAGTAACAGTCTGTGTTGCTGGGCCATTTGGAATTGGAAAAACCAGACTTGTTGATGAATTTGCTTCCATAGTGCAGTTATCAGGGAAAATGCTTTTGAGGGCAAGGGGACATGGTTCGACAAACTCATTACCGATGGATGGTCTCAAACAGCTTGCTTTTCATCTTGCACACTATAATCTGGACCAATATTCTGATTTAATAGAGCAAAATTCAAAAGAGCTCGGGTTTTTCAGCCAACAATTGTGTAAATCAAAAAGAAAATCTGCCCAATCTTTTCCAAATCAGAGCGCATGCTCTTTCGCTTTTTTGAAATTTTTGAAGGCAATATCGTTTGAAGCGCCCATTGTTATCATCCTTGAGGACATAGAGCATCTTGACAAGGAAACCCTTGATGTATGTTTTGAACTTTCCTCTAATCCAGAATTGAAGATAATAGTCGTTTTTACGTGTCTCGAACCAACATTTAGATCCAATGCAGCTATTGGATTGAAATTGCATAGAATGAGCGATTTGAGGTTTATTGATCTCAAAAACCTTAAGAAATCTAATGTAAAAATGATGATGGAATCAATGCTAAGAGGTCATGAAGTGCCAAATGATTTCTTAAACGACCTCTGGGAGAGATTCGGTGGTGTTCCCTATCTATTGATAAACAACATAAGAACGTTTGTTTCACAAAAAATGCTTGCGCTTGATAGTGGAAGGCTTGTTTATAAAAGGCCTATTTCCTTTGAAGATGTATCCGGCTCAATTTTATCGCAACACCTTTCCTCACTCTCCCAAATATCCATAAAAATCCTTGAGTTTGCGTGCCTTTTCGAAGAACCATTTGAAATGGAAATTGTTATGAAATCGCTTGGTCTCACAAGACGTCAATGCGTGAATGCTTTTTACGAACTTATATCGTCATCACTTTTAAAGCAAAGGAATGGTTTTTACAAGAGTACGTATGAGTTTGCTTATCCATCTATGAAAGAGACAGTAAAATCTAGGATACCAGATACAGAAAAGCACGAAACACACAAACTGATTGCGCAGATCCTAGAATTTAGCGATGAAGTAACTGATGAAATTGCCTGCCAGATAGCAAAACACTACAAAATGGCCGGAGAAATAGACAAAGCGGTAATATGGGCTGAAGAGTGTGCAAAAAGATTGATTGCACTTGGCTCCCAAACCTATTCCGAATGGATTGATTATATACATAGCGTGGGAGTGAGCGAATCCAATCCTGTTTATGATGTTAAGGCAAAGAGGGTCCTCTCTGATATTTTTTATGCAAAAGGGGATTTTGAGAAGGCAAAAGCTTTATTTTTGGAAGCGCTTGGTCAGGCAAAAAAAATAGGGGTAAATACGGAATACTCATTAATATTGATTCATTATCTCAAGTTTCTTTTTGAGATTGGTGAATACAGTGAATTACAGAAAATCGGCTCTAAGGAAGCCAAAACGCCAGCTCTTATGGGTCTACCATCAGAAAGATTTGTGGTTTTTGAATACTTGGCGCTCTCCCTGAAAGAGAATTCAAACTTTTCAGAAGCCGAAGACATTGCGAAAGAGGCGCTCTATATCGCTCAATGCTCCTTGCCAGACAAAGTTGCAGAAGGAAAAGCCGTTCTTTTTTCATGCCTTCTTGGAGACATGAAGATGGATGATGCATCTGAAATGGCAAAAGAAATTGAGTCAGAAGTTGCCGAATTGAACCCGGATGTTGCGGAGAGGCATGCGATTGAGCTTGCATTGTTCGAGTACAACATGGGCAATTATGGTAAGACAATTGAAATGTTGAGTAATATGGACAAGGGCTTGCTTACATTCCGGGACAAAACCAAATCTGCCATACTTAAATCAAAATCATTTTATGCTCTTGGCAAATTCGACGAAGCGATTGAAAGCGTTAATAAATTAAGCATTCCAGATGGTGCTGAAGTGAGTCGTGTTGAATTGGAGAAGCTTGTATACAAATCTCTTTTTATCACATTGGCGCATGGCTGGGAAAAATCTGGCCCCAGAACGGAGCGCTTGATAGGACTTGCTGAGTTCCAGGAATGTGAGGCATGCAAAATATTGCCATACGAGGTTTATTGTTATTGGCTTTCAAAACAGAAAAGGTTTGATGACGCAATGGAGTATTTTGCGAAGGCCTGGACTATTTCATGTAATTTGGGCATTGAAGAATATATGCTTGATTGTGCATATTGGGGCGTTTCAATCCTTTCCTACAAAAAAATCATTGCAAAATATCCTTCTATAGCCAATTTGATTACTGATGAGGAGGGACTTTTTGGTGGCTACGCCCAAAAATATGAGCATGCAGTTGTTGCGGGTTATGTTTATCTTTACAGGGCTGAAAAAGATTTCAGGGAATTTGATCATGCAATCAGATGGTTTGTTCATGCCAGGGAACTCGCGCTTCAAAAGGGAAACAAAATTTACATGGCTTTATCAGCATTCAATCTTGGCAAAGCCTATTGTGAAAGGAACAACTCAAAACACAAAAAACCATATGATGCTGAGGACGCAGAGAAGTTCTTTTTTGAGGCAGAGTTTGTTTTTTCAGCCATGAATGCCCCTGCCACCGTGGATGTTGTCAGGGAGTATCAGGAAAAGCACCTGAAACGCTCAAATTGATGCTCGAAAAGTTTATTGTTTTGGATAAGCCAGAGTAATTTTCTTGGTTTTTGGATCATACTTAACATCGCAATTCAAGTTCTCGGCCATAAATCTGAGAGGGAAAAAGACACTTCCTGAAATGATTATGGGGTATAGGATCTTATTCTTGTCAATCCATACTTCCACCCCATTAACTTTGGCTTGTTTTTCCCCTATGCCCAGCTCAATAACTGTGATAATTTCGTTCTCGCTAGATTGTGTGATCGTAATTTTATTTGTGTCTCCATCATAGGAAGCACTGGTATAAAGAGCGTTAGTTAACAGATATTGAATTGGTAAAAATGCGGTTCCCTTGAAATCTTTTGGCAAGGGCGGAGAAGAGCAAGTTGGAGCTGAAGAAGGATTTGGCATTTTCTCACCATTTACGTAAAATTCGGTTTTTCCAATCCAGAATTCAATAATACTTTCGTAGAGGCTTCCCTCGAAAGTGAGAAATATTGTATTGGCATTGCCTGCCATGTCTGTGGAGTTTATTTCAATCTTGTTCTCGCCTTTCACAACATTCCAGTTTCCCTCAAAAACAGCTATCCCCCAGGGAAGTTCCTTTATTTTTTCCGCCAATTGCCCATTGATGTAAACTAGGGCGCCAGTCTCGGTTTTGATCTGAATGGCAATACTTTCACCAATTTTCTGTGGTTTTTTGGGATTAGGGGTCACAATTTCTATTTCAGGTGAGGTAGTATCCAGAGTGACTATTTTGGTAATTATTTTCTCGTTGCCAGCCAAATCAAAACCTCTTATTTTTATTTTATTGTCTCCCTCTGTTAGCAGAATTTGTTTTTCAAATTCCATTTTTGCAGAATTTAACAAGTTTTTTTCTACAATTTCTGGCTGGAGGATTGTTTCGCCATTAATTGAAACACCATCGAGTGTGTACTTCCGGTCTCCGTATACTCTTAATTCTCCTGGTGCGCGATTCCCGACTATTGTTATTGTCTTTTTATTTGTAATCAGAATATTTTTCTCAGGACTTTGTACCCAAATCTTTGGAAGAATATTGTCAACCCATAATTTAACAGATTTGGCCTCCTCTTTCTCATCATCGAGCTCTGAGCAATAAGAAAATGTTGACTGGAGTTGTACATATTCTCCAAAATCTATGTTTGGATATTCATCAAGTGAAGTTTTATGGGCTTCGTTGTTATCAAACCAGAAATATACAGTAGCATCGGGATTCCATGAAAGGATTTTTACTTTTGGCGGTTTCTTGAACCATTTCCACCCATCATATTCAAGGCCATCCGGTTCAGATGGGTCTTCAAAAACAAGCTGGGTAAGCAACTTTGCTTCTTTGGTCGAATACTCATTAGATTCAGTCTTTTCATCCTTGCTTGTTTTTACAGTTATCCTGTAAGTACCTCGCCTCTCGGGGTTTGTTATTCCAGCGCCACTTGAGATCTCGACTAATGTGCCATTGTCTTCCAGGTCTACTTCGTCATTCAGAGTCAGAGTGATCTCATTTTTTTGTATAAGGACATTTCTGGATGGATGACCTTTAATCTTTATGTTTTCAGGTGCTATTTTTTCTGGAATCGCATATTCCTCAGGAAAAATCAGGGTCATGATATCTCCTGGTGAAAGATTGCCTGTTGCTGAAGGAAAATATTTAAATGAAAACCCTGATACTTCTTTGGCCTTGTAGTCTGAAAGAATCAAATCTGAGACCAATGGTTTTGAGATGATGGTAAATTTGCCATAAGAATTTGTTTTGCCGCCAATCGTAAAAAACAGCTCATGCTCACCTTCTGGAGGGTTTTTTATCCCAAACTCTTTTGAAAACTCGATTTTGAGCATTTTTGAGATTTCAAAAGGAGCTTTTATTGTGACTTTTTTGTTCTCTATGGATATTGATTGTGCATACCCTATTTCGTTGATCAAAACTGTTCCCTGCTTTGCAGTTGCCGGAAGTATTGTTCCTTCTGGAAAAGTGATCATTATTTCCTGATTCAGGCGTATCTGCTGATTGTCATCCATGTTAAATACTGCAAGGTACTTGGCATTATGCATGTACAGGTTTGGCTCTACTTCGACCCTTGTTCTGGTTTGAATTAAAAAAGGTTCCGATTCGACTTTTTCTGGTTCGGGGTCTGTCCAGGCGTTGATTGTATAGGTGCCTTTTTTGCCAGGTGTCCTTATGCCTGCCAGTTTTGAAAAGACGATTTCGATTTCTGATGAGTTGTTTATATCTATTGGCAAAACAACCGAGATTGTTTGAGTGTCAGTCGCAATCAAGGACGTGTTTTTAGGACATGGTTTCCCATTTATTTTCATATTTTGGGGCAATACTTCTTTGGGGAGCGAAAACCCTTCTGGAAATTCCAGCCATATTTTTGAAATGCCTTTGTCCAGCGCCCCACCTTCGCCAGTACTGAAATTGATTTTGACCTGTGAAGCACTTTCTATATCACTTGTCTCAAATGAAACCACCGGTTTTGATATTGATGAGCATGGAATAACAAACATTTCGGATTCAATAGGTATCGGCTCTGGTTTTGTGGCAACCATTACAGAGTATTTGCCAGGGCTCATTGGCGAAATTATCCCGACATCCTTTTGGATAAAAAGATTGATGTAATCATCGTTGTTTCTGAATGGGCCATTCCCCTTCCAAATCTGAAAGCTACTTGTTATTTTGAGTGAGCGCTCTTCAGGTATGTTTACAATAACAGGATAGACAGGGCTACAACCGCAATCAATGCCGGCCAATCTTATTTTATGATCTAGGTTTCCTAGTTTTTCCACCCTTTTTGCGTCGTTTTTTGGAAGCGCTGGCATTACCGTTCCAGTCAGCCAATAGCCTAATCCTGATGGGTCTTTTATCATCTTACAATCGGATTTCTGTTCCTGGTTACTCTCGCAATCGAAAAATTCTGTATCAGCAGTTTCGCTGTTTGTTATCCTATAGAGCTTGCCAAGATCAGATTCTTTACTATCCTTATATTTTTCAAAATAATCTTTGCATGGAATAAATCTGGCGTTTTCTAACGTGCCGCTAATTCCTGGTATCCCATCGCAGGCATCTTCAATGCTACACAATGTTTCATTTGCGGGGAACCAGACTTTGATCCAGTCGTGAAAATTGATTGTTTCAGTATGCCTGAAATTTATGCTGAAAGCTGTTGGCTGGTTTGCCCTGCAGGCCCTTTGCGTTGTCTGCATTGGTTGGCCCCCTGGCACCACTTTTACAGGCCCAAATTCCGCAAACACTACGGTTTGTTGGCAAATGATTGCCATGATGAGAAACAAGACAATAAAACCTGATTTTGTCTTCATCGCATGACCTCCCCATTGCACATGCATGAATGATATCTGGAATTATTTTAGCAGATACTAAAAAGAAGACAACCTGGTTCTGTTGGGGTAAACAACAAAAACCCCTGGACAAACCAGGGGTTTTTGTATATTTGAGGAAATGCCAATTTATTAGTCTGCCAGCTCCAGAAGCGCCTTTTCGGTTTCGACCTGGTTTGGGGCTTTGCCGTGCCACTCGGCGTTGTTTTCCATGAAGGAAACACCCTTGCCTTTTACTGTGTGAGCAATGACGGCCTGCGGCTTTCCTTTTATCTGTTTTGCCTGGTCAAAAGCGTAGAGTATCTGGCCATAATCGTGGCCATCGCACTCAATGATGTGCCATCCGAAGGCCTCCAGCTTTTTTTCGAGCGGGTCAATGTTCATGACATCCTTGGTTGTGCCGTCAATCTCCAGGCCGTTCTTGTCAATGATTGCAGTCAGGTTGTCTGCCTTGTAGTGGGCCGCGGCCATGAACGCTTCCCAAACCTGGCCTTCTTGCAATTCGCCATCACCCATCAGGCAGTAGACTCTCCAAGGTGCCTTGTCCATTTTTCCGGCGATTGCTGTGCCGAGGGCTATGGAAATCCCCTGGCCGAGTGATCCACCGGACATTTCTATCCCAGGAACGCAGTGTATATGTGGGTGGCCCTGAAGGGGTGATCCAAGTTTTCTGAAGGTCTTGAGGAGTTCGGGATCAAAGAATCCCCTCCTTGCAAGTACCGAGTAAATGAGCGGGGTCACGTGAGCCTTGGAGTATATAATCCTGTCCCTGTCTTCTTTCATGGGGTTGGATGGGTCCACGTTTGCTATCTCGAAGTAAAGTGCTGCCATCAGGTCAGTGGCAGAGAGGGATCCGCCTGGATGGCCGGACCCTGCCAGTGCAGTCATCTGGATGATGTCCCTTCTTATCTGTCTTCCAACCTTCTCGAGCTGGATGATGTCGCGCATCACTTTCCTCCGTTTGTTTTATTTTGTATTGCTTTTTGGGCTTTTTATTCCCTCTTTTTGCCAGAAGTTCCCTTGTAGAATGGTTTTTTGATGATTTCGGCTGCCAGTTTTCTTCCCCTTATTTCAACGCTTACCTTTGTCCCCACCTTGTATGTTGTTGGAACATAGGCCATTGCACCCACATAACCTGCAGTTGGGAGCATTCCACCGGATGTCACAAACCCGATTTCCGTGCTTCCATCAAACACCTTGAAGTGGCTCCTTGGAATCCCGCCCTCTTCAAGCATTTTCAAACAAACGAGTTTTCTCTTGATTCCATCAGCTTCAGCCTTTAGAAGAGCTTCTTTTCCAATGAAGTCCTTTTCGAATTTTACAACAAATTTCTGTCCAGCCTCGAGAGGATTGATTGTCTCGTCAAGCTCATTGCCATAGAGCCAATAGCAAACTTCGAACCTTAGGGTATCTCTTGCCCCAAGGCCTATTGGTTTAATTCCAAATTCTTTGCCAACCCTCAGGAGCTCGTCCCAGACATGCGGGGCGTCCTGGTTGCTTGTATAGATTTCAAACCCATCTTCGCCAGTATAGCCAGTTCTTGCCACCATGACTTCCCTGCCTGCCACTTTTCCATACCCAAAATGGAAGTACGGGAGGTCCCATACCGGGAATTCAGCAACTTTTCTGATGATGTCTTCTGCTTTTGGACCCTGGAGGGCGATTTCGGCATACTGGTCGGAAAGGTTTGTCACTTGCGCTCCCGGGCGTTCGTGGGACTTTATCCAGGCAAAATCCTTGTCGACATTGGATGCGTTGACTACCAAGAATATGTGGTCTTTGCTGATGTAGTGGATAAACAGGTCATCAATGATTCCACCATCTTCCTTGCACATGACAGTGTATTCCGCTGTGCCAGGTTTCATATCAGCGACATTGTTTGACATGATCTGGTCAGTCAGGGCAACAGCTTCGGGCCCCTTGATCTCAATCTCGCCCATGTGCGATACATCAAACAAGCCTGCATTTTCCCTTACAGTTTTGTGTTCGTCAAGAATTGACGTGTACTGGATCGGCATCTCGTAACCTGCGAATGGGACAATCTGTGCCCCTAGTGCTACATGTTTTTCATAAAGCGGTGTTCTTTTCATTTTTCCTCCGAAGCGAGTCTAGTTGTGGGCTGGAAAATTTCAACCTATTTGACGAGTTTTTTGCGCAAAGCTTTGGAGAGCAGTTTTCCTGCAGCCTGTGCATCAGAAACTGAAGAAACCGAGCCAAACATCCCAAACCTTCTAGCTGGTATACCAACGGTTATGATTGATGCTGAGGAGACAAGTCGTGCGATGCGCATATCATGCATGTCGTAGACATCTTTCACGGTCCGTTGGGTCTGGATTCCGGAAGTCTCTGCCACTTCCTCAAAAATGGAGATGGCGTTCATATCTCTTGGGACAATGTTTCCTTTTACAACAAGGACTGGACCAGCATCCAGATCAATCTTTGCCTTGTCGGGGCAGTTTGGTGTGTCGGTGGCTGGTGTTGAATCTATCGTAACGATAATATCCGGATTTTCCCTTGTGATGATGGCTGCGGCGCCCCTGCCACCGAGTCTTCCCTGTGCGGTGAATGCATATACAAGATTGGCATCGCCATCATATTCGTTTACAAGCCATGTCAATACTGCAACTGGAACCTTGCAGTTTGAAGCTCCAATGACTCTTCCACCTTCAAGTCTGGATTCCGTGTGGAAGGATGCATGATCTCCAATCTGGACCATTTTCATTGCGATTTTTTTATCGTGTGCTCCAACATCTACGAACATTTTATCAAAACCAAGCACGGTCCCTTCTGCTACTTCCTCAGCTCCGATGTAGCCACAGGCCCCGCTTGGGAAAATGACCTGACGGTTCAGGATGTCTGCTTCCTTCATTGCAGTTGAAGGATAAAACCTGATAAAACCATTTTTATCGATGTGGTTTGCAATTATCGAATCTTCGTCCATCTGGGCTTCAACAAGGATTTTTGGGCCTTTGCCAGGGTGCTTGACCACGAGGTTGCCCATGAAATCAACTTCCCCAATTTTGCCCTCAAGGAGTTTTGTGACCTGTTCCCTGAGCTTTTCCTCAAAACCTGATGGAGATGGGATTGAAACCAGCTTTTGGATTATATCTTTCATTGCGGAAGTCCTTCCTTGTCAATTCTTTGTATGAATGTTTTTGAAAGTTTGACCATTGCCTCAAGGTCTGATTTTGCGGCCAGCGAGACTGGCGAATGGATATATCTGCAGGGTGCGGCGATGACCACGCATGGGGTGCCACCGTTTTCGAATTGCATCCTTCCTGCGTTTGTTCCACCAGTGACTGTCCCCTTGTACTGGTACTGGATGTCGTTTTTCTGGGCAGTGTCTTCAAGCAGAAGACGGTAATTTCTCGGGATGATAACACTGCGATCTTCAAATGTTATTACTGGGCCATATCTGAACCTTGCGCAATTCTGGTGTTCTGGAACCTCTGGCATGTCACCTGCAGATGTCCCCTCGAGTGAAACAACCAGATCGGGCATGAACCTTCTGACTGCGAAGACAGCCCCTTTCATGCCTATCTCTTCACCAAAAGTGAATGATCCGACAAGTGTGCATTCTGTTTCCATTTCCATTGTTTTGCACACGGCCCAGCACCCAGCCCTGTCATCAAAAGATTTTGCTTTTATGACCTCGCCCCAGTCCTCGAATTCAGTGTCAAAAACTATTGTGGTCCCAAGTGGAGCTGTTCTTTCAGCCTCTGCCTTGTCCTTGCAACCCACATCAACGACGAGGGCGTTTGTTGGTGTTACAACGTCCCATTCTTCATGTTTCTGGTTGTGAATTGGTTTTAACCCTATAACGCCTCTTATTTTTTCTTTTCCAACAAGAACATGCTTGGATGCCAGCACCCTGTCGTCAATCCCGCCAAGCTGTGCAATTTTCAGCTCGCCTTCAGAGGTATGGCCTATGACCTGCAGGGCCACCTCGTCCATGTGGGCATCAAGCATGATTATTGGCTTGCCTGGTTTCCCTTCTTTTACAAAGAAAATGTTGCCAACATGGTCTGTTGTTGGAGCAATGCCCATTTGGGAATAGAAATCCGTCAATACTTGTCTTATTTCACTCTCGTCGCCGGGTGCACCGGAAGCATTGCAAAGTTTTTTCAGGAGTTCCATTAGATCACCCCTTCCAGGCTTGCCGGCAACCCCATCAGAAACTCGCACATCATGTCAACGCCGCTTTCTGCAACCGAAAGGTCAACAGTCTCAACTGGCTGGTGGAGGTACCTGACCGGTATCGAGACAACAGCTATTGGCCTTCCGAGCCCCGCTTCCCATGCTGAATCAGCTTCGGTTTGGCTACCCGAAGAGAATATGTACTCAGATGTTTTTATGTTTAATTTCTCAGCCGAACCCAAAAACGCCGCTCTGACTTTCGGATTTATTATCGGCCCATTGTCCAAGCAGACCTTGTCAAGCGGCAGATATGACTTGCCAGATTCTCCATGCTGTTCGGCGATTGTAGTGTCCATTGCTATTGCAAGATCAGGCCTTACTTCAGTTGCAGCAGCAAAGCCTCCGTACGCACCGATTTCTTCCTGTGTGGTGCACACCAGGACGACATCGACATCCAGTTTCACCCTCTTGAGCTTTTTGGCCAGTTCAAGCAGCATTGTGACACTTAATCTATTATCGAGCGCACAACCTGCAACACGGCCATTCTTGAGCTCGGAAAAGCGTTTCTTGAATGTCACCTGGTCGCCGATTTTTACCTTTCCGGTAACCCAGTCTGCTGGCATGCCGGTGTCGGCGTAGAGTTTTGTTATTGGGACAGCTTTTTTGTCACCCGGTTTTGTCAGGTGTGGAGGTAGGATTCCTATTATGGCTGGAATTTCGCAAGTGCCGTGTATTACAACTTCCTGTCCTGGTAGCACCTTATGGTCAACCCCCGACCAGTCCCATATTCTTACAAAACCGTCTTCTGTAAACCCCTGGACTGCCAGCGCAGGCTCGTCGCTGTGGGCGGTGATCATGATTTTCTTTGCTCCATCAACACCACAGGGGATTTCTGCATAAACATTCCCCATTCTGTCGGTTCTGGTTTCATAGCCTGTTTCAGATATTGTCTGCTGGAAAAGCTCTGCCACTTTCTCCTCGTGGCATGATGAAGAGCTTATCCGGACGAATTTTTCAAGCGTTTCCTTCATTTAGGTAGCCTTTCGATTTTATTAGCTCTTTGGCCTGTGTTTTTGTTGTTATCTGACCGAGTGCCTGCGCCTCGGCAAGATAACTGACAGCGAGTCCCACCTCTGGTCCAGGGTCAATTCCAAGGAGCTTCATTATTTCATCTCCAGTGAGGAGTGGTTTTGGTTTGCCCATTTGCTGGTTTTCGGCAACCATTGATTTGACAAATTCATGATATGCGTCCAAAGACCCGTATGGCATCATCTGGGTTGCATAGGCATCTGCCACGGCAACCAGAAGAGTTGGTATGGCTATCTGCTCAAGGTCCCTGAAATACTTGAAGACCGCCTTGGGAGTTACGCTATCCAGCTTCTGGAGGTTGTGTGGCCTCATGTGGTTTAAAACTATTCCGGAAACTGTTTTGGTTTCTGCGGATGAGAACTTCAATTCTTCCATCCTCTTCGAGACCATTTCAGAACCAACCCTGTCATGTTCAAGGAAATGAACTTCTTCCTCGTAGGTTATTGTTTGGGGTTTTCCTATGTCATGAAGGAGACCTGCCAATTTTGTGCAAATGAACATTCTTCTGTCGGAGGCCATCACTGTTGACAGCAATTCTCTTGCGTTGTCGGCATAATCGCCAAGCATTGAGTCGAGATCTTCCAGGATGTCTTCAAGGTATTTATATGTCCAGAGAAGGTGCTCGGTCAGGCCAAGCGCATGTGGTTTGTGGGCTATTACCTGCGACACGGAAGCAAATTCTGGCAGTATTCTTCCTAGAATGCCCGTCCTTGTAAGTTCCTCTATGACCGGGTATGACCTTGGGGCCTCGATTGTCCAGCAAATCTCGTCCCTTATCCTTTCCTTGCTTGGCCTGTTTATCAGATGGGCGTGTTTTGTGATGAAGCGTTTTGTGACAGGATCTATGGAGAAGGAGAGGTCTGCGGCTATCCTGAATGCCCTTATCAGCCTGAGTGGGTCTTCAAGAAATCTGTCTTCTGAAAGCGCCCTGACGAGGCTCTTGGAAAGATCTTTCATTCCACCTTGCGGGTCCAGAACTTCCTCTGTGCTTATAACAAGCCCAATAGCGTTGATGGTGAAGTCTCTCCCAATCAGGTCATGGATATGGTCATGGTGAAGTGGGGTGATGTCGATGTGCACGCCATTCCCAACCATCCTGTGGATGTCGCGCTGTTCATCCAGCAGGACATGGGTGAATCCCTTGTCGACAAAACCCTGGACAAGTTCGGCAGTTTTCGGGGTTGCAATGTCGATGTCTTTTGGCGTCCTTCCAAGGAGGATGTCCCTGATGGTTCCGCCAACCATCATTGCATCATCGTGGAGCTTTATACCCCGAAAATGATTGGCCAGGGTTTCCCTGGCCTTTCTTATCATTGTTTCCTTTGACAGAATTACGTTCACAAGTATATACTACATAAAATGTATGAATTGTGAAGACACCAAAACAGCTTATTGGATTATTGCCGTACTGGGCTTTGTTTTTGTCATTTTAGGATTTGCCAGCTCAAAAGCGGTAGCGGTTTATATCGGCCAGGAACTCCATGTAGGAGTCACTTTTCAAAAAACTATAAGTGGCGCCCTGCAAGAGATGGGGGTTAAGATTGACCCCTCAGACAGAGTCGTAATAAAACCAGCGGGGTTTGTTGTTTCAAACATGGACACCACATTCAGATCTGGCGAAAAAATAGAGTTTGAAAAGGCAAACCCAGTTATTATCCAGTTTGATGGCATGCGCAAGCAAATACTTTGCACACGCAAGAACCTGCGGAATGCCGTTTCGAAGATTGGCATAAAACTTGGCCCGCTGGATAGGGTACAGGTATCAGAAGACCCATATAGGCCAGGAGCAATGCTTACAAGAGTGGTGAGAGTGGAACACAAACTTGTAAAAAGGAAAGAAAGAATACCTTACGAGATTGATTATGTCCCGAACAATCAGGTCCACCAGGGCAAGGTTGTGGTGTGGAAACCAGGGTCAGGCGGAGAAAGAGAAGATCTTTACAGGGAGATTTACGAGGATGGGAAACTTGTTACCTCCACTTTTGTTTCAACAAGAGCCTCCCACAGACCAATCCATGAAGAAATGGCAATAGGAGAGGCCGAGATGCCTGGTGGGGCAATCGAGAAGATTCTTGTAGAAGCTACTGCCTATTCTCCAACTGTTGCAGAATGCGATGCCGATCCATGGACAACAGCAACCGGAATGAGATCAGGTTATGGAATTATTGCGGTTGATCCAACAGTCATACCCTATTATACGAAGGTGTATGTGGAAGGTTATGGGTATGCCATTGCCGGCGATTGCGGTGGCGCAATAAAAAACAACATTATTGATGTCTTCTTCTACAAGCCTGAAGAGGCTATGAGATGGGGCAGAAGAAAGGTAAACATGTATGTCCTCGAATGGCCTAAAAGATCTCAAAGATGATCTTCAAAAGTTCGAGATAAGGCTCAAGAAAAGCTTTGGCCAGAACTTTCTTCATGATCCTGTTGCGATAAACAGGATCATGGATGCCTGTAATATCAAACATTCCGACTGGGTAGTAGAGATTGGTGCGGGGTCTGGTTATCTTACTTCAGCTTTGGCTATAAATGCCCACCAGGTAACTGCCATTGAAATAGACACTGATCTTCGCCCACTCTTGCTCAAAACGACCGGCCTTACTTCAAATATAAAGCTCATTTTTGGCGATGTCCTCGAGATGGACCTGTCATCACTCAAACCGACAGTTGTCGTTGGAAATCTCCCCTATTACTGCTCTTCTGCAATACTTCGGAGATGGGCGAACCAGACGCCAGATGTACCCGCTTTCTTTATGCTACCAGAGGATGTTGTCAAACACCTGCTGGCATCGCCGGGAGATCCATCATACACAGCTTTTTCGGTTTATGCCCAATATGCTTTTTCATTCAAAAAACTTTTTGAAGTGCACCCATCATCATTTTTTCCAAGGCCGAATGTCGGTTCTGCTTTTGTTTCATTCGACCAACCGAAGACACCAAGATTACCAAAACGGGCCGAGGATCATTTCATCAGAGTGGTCGAAGGTGCCTTCATGCTTAGAAGAAAAACAATGGTCAATTCACTTTCTGAAGCGGGGTTTGATACAGATGATGTGAAAAGCGCAATGTCATTCATCGGGCTGGAACCCAATGTGAGAGGTGAAACGCTCAATGTCGATCAATTCAAGAGACTTGCCGGTTTCATTCCGCACTAGGGCATACGCAAAAATAAACTGGGACCTGCATGTTCTGGCCAGAAGGCCGGATGGTTACCATGAAATAGATTCCCTTGTTGCCAGAATAGATCTTTATGATGAAATAGACATTTTGATAAGTAATGGCAAGGGGATCACTGTAGACTGCGAAGTGGCGCCAGGAAAAGACAATCTGGTATACAAAGCCGCATCTCTCTTGCTGGAGTCCTTTAATGGGAATTTTTCTGTTGAGATAAAAATAAAGAAGAACATACCACATGGTGCAGGGCTTGGTGGTGGCTCATCAGACGCAGCTGCAGTAATTTCCTGTCTTGGTTCTTTTATTGGCTTGGACAATACCCTTTTGTTTGAAATTGCCGCCAAGGTTGGTTCTGATGTACCATCGTTTCTGTTTGAGGGATGGAGAAGGATGACTGGCAGGGGGGAAATCGTTGAACCTTTGAAGGGTTTTGAAGAAGAGATACTGCTTGTTTGTCCTGATTGTCATGTTCCCACACCACGGGTGTATTCAAATTGGGATCAGAAACCTGTTTCAACAAGACCAGGCAGTATGTCAGATCGGTTGAAATCACCACAAAATGATCTTTTTGAAGCGGCTAATTTGGTATGTCCCAAAATTGGCGAGGCAATAAATGCACTTCTGGATCACGGTGCAAATATTGCCAGTATGAGTGGCTCAGGCAGTTCGATTTTTGCCCTTTTCAAACAAAAAGCCGCCCTTTTGGGAGCGGCTTTGGAGCTTGGTAAAAAATATACTTGCCACAGAATCAGGATTTTTTGAACTCTGCTATCTCAACCATCAATTTTTCGGTCAATCCCTGAAGGATTTTTCTTGAAATATCGACTGTAAGATGTTTTTCCAGATTGGTGACAAACTCTTCAATGTTGTTTATATCAGCTGAGTTTTCGTCAAGCGCTCTGTCGAAATCGACGCTCTTGCCTTTAAGTTCGTCACCTGCGATTTTGCTCAAAGCATCCTTGAGTATCAGCAAACTTTTGGTTGTCTTGAATGTTACTCCATACTCAAAAGAAGTCAGGTCTGAATAAAGATTTTCAGGCATTTCATAGATATCAATGCCTGCCCTTTCATCGCTCATCAGGGCGACTGCTTTTGCCATGTCTTTTGTTACCGGGGATTCATCGATCGGGTAGCGGTTGATTATCTTGCCCTCTTCCCACTCAAGGATCATGCCATCATGAACAAAAAGCAGAACTTGGTCAGACAGTGTTGAAATATATATACACCCGGTGAATTTCTCCTGCACCATTCTTGAGAAAAGTTCGTCAATGACAAGCATCTGTGGGTAGAAATTCCTGAATATTGGATATGGGGAAAGCAACGAGCAAAAACATTTCAGGATATCCGGATCAACGTCGCTTGTTGAGTAGCAATTTCTGGATGATCCCTGGTCCTTTGTGGCAAAATCTATGGCTTTCTGCCCAAATTCGAACCAGTCTTTGGACTGGTATATGGTGAATATGGGCCTTCCCTTGTAAAAGTAGATGCCTAATTTTGAGTTTACAAAATTACCCTCAAGATAACCCGAGAACATGGATGTTCTCATTGTATAAATGGCGTCTTTTGGGGAAGATGTGAATTCTTGGGCCAGTGGTTTTGGTTTTGCTCCTTTTGGCAGTCTCTCAAATATGAAATTCATTCTGCCCTCCCCATACATTCCCTTGCCATTTCGAGGATTTTGACTGGTGATGTGGGCCTGTTGAAGAAATAGGTAACGCCCATGCACCTTGTGATATATTTGAAAACTCCCAGTGTTGGTGGGGTGAGTGCCATTATTGGGACATTTGTCGTAGAAGGATCCGAGGTGAGTTTGTTGATGAGTTCAAACCCGTTCAGTTCAGGCATTGTCAGGTCGACTACGGCCAGACAGGCCTGCCCGAGAGACATCTTCTTGATGAGCTCTTCACCACTCATGCATGTAAGGATTGAATATCCTTCTGCATATAATGGAGAAAGGGCGTTTAACACGCCCTTTCTCGCATCAGCTGTTTCTTGAGCAACAAGGATCAGCTTTTTCACTCAGGCCTCCCTGAATAGTATTTTCAAATCCTAACGTCTTTTGTTGGATTTTTTCTTTGGCGGGCCTTTTTTGGCCGGCGGCTTACCAGCAAGATTATCTTTAACTACTGGCTTGTTAATCTGTGGCTGTGTTTCCTTTACTGCTATCTTAATGCCTTCTGGAGTTGATAATTGATAGGTTTTTCCAGGCTGTTTTGTGCTGGTTCTGTCTTCAAAGTTTTTCCAGACAACAAGCATCGGGGCAGCAATGTAAATTGAGCTGTATGTTCCAACGATCTGTCCGAAGAGGAAGATGAGGGTGAAATCCATGATGGATTTTCCACCAAAGAAAAGCAGGACAACGACACACATAAAAGTGACAAACTGTGTATTGAAGGACCTCATGTAGGTCTGGGTCACAGACATGTTGATGAGCTTGTCGTAAGGTATCTTGCCAAGATAGAGCTTTGTATTCTCTCTGACACGATCCATAATAACGACAGTGTCCTGAACGTCATACGTTATCATTGCGAGCAAGGCTGCCACCGCCGCTGAATTTACTTCTACCCATGACAGGGAGAGGACGCCAAGAACAAACAAAAGGTCGTGGATCAGACACACGATTGCGGCAACACCCATTCTGGCCTGGAATCTGAATGCGATATATATGAAGACTACTGAAAGAGCGATAACCAGTGCTATGATGGCGGACCTTTTGAGTTCCTGTCCGACAACCGGTCCTATTGTGTCGATCTTTCTCTTTGCTACGTCTTCTTCACCAAATGTTGAGGTGAGTTCTGCTATTACTGAGTTTAGTTTGTCAGTGGATGATTCTTGTGTACGGACGAGGATTGCATTGGCAATATCTTTGCCCTGTTCAGCTTCTGAGGCCAGACGTTCAACCTGAACAACTGTGAGCGAGACGCCATTTTTTGCAAAAGCTGTTCTAACCTTGCTGATTACTTCTTCATCTGGAAGTGCTTTGCCGGTGTTGTCGACAAATGGATTCTTGAAACTCATCTCAACGATTGTTCCACCGGTGAAATCAAGACCCCAGTTGAATGGTTGTCCTGGCACAGAAATGGTTTCAATGGCCGGGTCCTTTGCAAGTTTTCCATATTCTGTAGAAAGTTTTTCGCCAATCTTTTTTACTTCATCATTGGTGAGCTTGTCAGCCCTAATGTTTAGCCTGACCTGCTCTTTGTAGTTGGCATCTGGTGCTGGGACTTCAATTGAGAAGTTTGAAAGTTTCTGAACTTCTTCGAACTGATAGACTGTCTTTGCGATTTCAGTCACCTGGCCAGGGATTGCCTTTTCAAACATAAAGTAGGCAACATCTGCACTGGAGCCGGTTGTGAGCCATCTGAATCCGATCATCAGTATTCCGAAAGCGATGACTGCTATAAAAGTTATAACAAGCCATTTGAGTTTCCCGATAATATCCCAGTGTATTGGATTGAGAAATTTCATGCAGCACCTCCATTGCCATAGAAGAACCTAAACATTGGCGAGCCTGGCTCTGGTTTCCAGAACCTTATTATCATGTCCATGATAAATCTTGTCACGAACACTGCTGTGAAGAATGAGGCGAAGATTCCAAGTGCAAGTGTTACTGCAAAACCTTTGACTGGGCCGGTTCCAAGCCAGTAAAGAACGCCAGCACCGATGAGAGTTGTGATGTTGGAGTCAAGAACAGTACCGAGGGCCTTGCCAAATCCCTGTGATACTGAAGAGGTTGGCAATTTGCCCTTATTGATTTCATCTCTGACACGTTCAAAGATGATGACGTTGGAGTCAACAGCCATACCAATGGAAATAATTGCACCACCGATTGCTGGCAGAGAGAAAACTTGACCAACGAGCAGAAGGATGGTGAGGTAAATTACTCCGTATATTCCAAGGGCAAGAATTGAAACAAGACCCATTCCTTTGTAGTAGAGAAGCATGTAGAGTCCAACGAGGATCATTGCGAGTATTGCCCCAATGATGACATTGTTCACCGTGTCTTGACCAAGTGAAGCACCAACAACGCGAAGTTCTGCCGGATCCGAGCTCAATTTGAGCGGAAGTGCGCCACCAGCGATAAGGAGTGCGTACTGCTGTGACCAGGCCTGTTTTTCTGTTGGGTCACCACCACCTGAGGTAATTGAGACAGTATCTAGATCAATCTTCTCTTTAACGTTTGGTTTCATAAGGAGCTCATCGTCGAGATAAATTGCAATATAACGAGATTTTTCATCAGTTCTTGCAACTACCTCTTCCGTTGCTTTTGTAAATGCTTGCTGTCCTTCTGGGGTCATGGTCATAACGATGTGCCATTCCTGACCTATACTATTACCAGCCTGTCCGTAAACTGCCTGTGCATCCTTGACCTTATCACCCGTCATTATAAGCTTTCCATCAGCATCCTTGAACTGGAGAAGAGCGGTTTTGCCAAGGATTGCCATTGCCTCGTCCTTGTTCTGGTAGCCTGGCAGGTCGATCGCTATACGGTTAAGTTTGCCTTGACGCTGGACAGTTGTTTCTGAAAGACCAAGTTTGTTGATACGGCTTTCGAGAACAGCAATTGTACGATCAATCTTCTCATCCGTGACTGGTTGTTCTGGCGTATCAATAGCGTCAAGCACAACATGGATTCCACCCTTGAGATCCAGGCCGAGCCTGTAAGGGAAGGCGGGGCCGGTTATTGTCTTGGGGGTTCCCTTGCTGTCAACGATCGTAGCTTCTTTTGTGAAGGCTGTCGGGAAAAATGCGATCAACGCCGAGAAAGCTACAATCAACAAAATCAAAACTAGCTTTACATAGTCGTTACTTTTCATCACTCACCTCATTAGCATATTTAGCCATTAGACCTAAGGGGCTTAATAAGCCCTTTATTTCGATTTCCAATATTTTCCAACCATCGATAAAACCTTGCCAGGTCAGATAAATATGGTTACACAACATAACTATATTAGTGGAAGGTGTTTCTGATTGTCAAGGATAAATCAGCTATGAACGAGACTTTATTGACTGGATTGAACTATATTGTATTATTGAAAATTCGGAATATGCCAAACACTCCATTTTTAACTATAAACACTAAAAAGATTGAGCAGAATGCCAAAAAGATGGCGACCCTTGTTCATGAGCACGGGGCCAGGCTTTGGGGCGTTACCAAAGTCGTTTTGGGTGACGTTGCTGTTGCAAAATCAATGCTCCAGGGGGGGTGTGATGGTTTGGCTGATTCCAGGATCGAGAGTCTCAGGAAGCTTAGACAAACTTTCCCCAGGACCCCACTTCTTCTTATTCGTCCGCCTTCGATGAGCAGACTTAAAGAGCTTGTACAGATTGATTGTGTCAGTCTCCAGAGTGACCTTGAAACGATAAAAATCCTTGGTGAAGTTGCATCATCCATTGGCAGGACCCAAAAGATCATTTTGATGGTTGAGCTTGGCGATTTGCGCGAAGGTGTTACAGAAGAAGAGCTTTCTCCTTATGTTTTTGAAGTGCTAAGGACGCCTGGGATTGAACTTGAAGGATTGGGAGCGGTATTGACGTGCTTTGCAGGTGTTGTCCCAGATCAAAACACCGTCTCAAGGTTCATTGAGCTCGCTTCAAAAATATCTTCCGAGTACAAGGTGGAGATAAAGTATCTTGCTCCTGCAGCAACAAATTTCGTTCCGATGCTAATGGCTGGCAAGCTCCCCAGGGCTATAAATGATTTCAGGATTGGCGAGGGGATTATTTTGGGTATGAATGTCCTTGACAGGACACCGCTACCCGGTTTTGATGTTGATACTGTAGAACTTTCATGCGAGATAATTGAACTCAAATCCAAACCATCGAAACCCACAGGGATTGTCTCGCAGGATGCGTACGGCTCACACCCGGTTTTTGAGGATAGAGGAACAAGAAAACGCGCCATCATCAATATTGGAAGAGGAGATTGCATCCCGGAGCTCCTCGCGCCGCTTGACGAGGGCGTCATTGTTCTTGGTGGTTCTTCGGACCATGTCGTATGTGATGTTGAAGATGCAACAGGTCTGAGTGTTGGAGACATACTCAGGTTCAGGCCTGGTTACGGTGCACTTTTGTCGCTTGTAACTTCGCCTTTTGTTGAAAAAGTTTTTGTATAGGAGGATATCATGGCACATAAAAAAGCAGGTGGATCCGGTCATAACGGAAGGGATTCCAACCCGAAATACAGGGGCGTAAAAGTCGCCGACGGGCAGGAAGTTTTACCAGGTGGAGTAATCATCAGGCAGTGCGGGACCCATTTTCACCCAGGTGAAGGCACCGACATTGGAAGAGACTACACAATCTTTGCAATCACACAAGGAGTAGTCAAGTTCCAGAGAGTCGGAAAAACCGGCAAGCGTGTGGTGGTTCTTCCAAAAGCCAACTGATGTTTGTAGATGAAGTGACGATTAAGGTCGCTGCTGGAAAAGGTGGCGATGGTGTCGTTACTTTCAGACGAGAGAAATTTGTCCCCAGAGGCGGCCCTTCCGGAGGGAAGGGCGGTCATGGGGGTGACGTATATCTTGTTGCAGATTCAAACCTCAGGGACCTTTCCTATCTTGTCGACCATGTAAACTGGAAAGCTGAAGATGGCGTAAATGGTTCTTCGGAAAATTGCACCGGTGCTGCTGGTGATGATATTTACATTAAAGTTCCAGTCGGTGTTGCCATTTATCTGGAAGACAAAGACAACCTGATCGCAGAGCTTCTGGAAGACAAGCAGGAGTTTCTTGTTGCAAAAGGCGGAAGAGGTGGTCTTGGAAACGCCAATTTTGCCAATGCAAGGAGACAAGCGCCGCACATTGCCACGGCCGGCGAGAGAGGCGAAAAAGCCAAGCTCATCATCGAGCTGAAAATACTTGCCGACGTAGGACTTGTCGGAATGCCCAATGCCGGCAAATCAACATTGCTTGGTGCGATTTCAAGAGCTTCGCCAAAAGTTGGCGACTATCCTTTCACTACTCTTGAACCGTCGCTTGGGGTCATAACAACCAAAGACTGGAACAGATTTACTGTCGCCGATATTCCAGGTCTCATTGAGGGTGCATCGCAGGGCAAGGGGCTTGGTTTTGAATTTTTGCGTCATGTTGAAAGATGCAGAGTTTTGCTTTATCTTATCGACCTGGCCTCGGATGATCCATGTGCAACACTGGAGATGCTCTGGAGAGAAGTCAAACTTTATTCAGAAGAGACTTTTTTAAAACCAGCTTTTGTTGTTGGAAACAAGATCGATCTTATGGAAGGAAAACCAGATCCCCTGGAAGATTTTATTTCAAAGAGAAACATTCCATACCTGAAAATCTCTGCAAAAGAGAGGATTGGCACAGAAAATCTGATTGATACACTCTGGCAGAAAGTCAAAGACGTTCCTCTACCACAGGCCAAAAAATCTGAAGAAGTGATAATTGTTTCGAAAGTGCAGACCGATACAAAAATCGAGCGCAGTGATGGTGGGGAATTCCTGGTCAAAAATTCATACCTGGAGAGAATTGTCGCAAAAACCGACCTTGAAAGCCTCGATGGTCTAGCATTTGTTTATAAACAAATGAATCGCTTTGGCATTGAGAAAAAATTGAAGCAGATGGGCATAAAAGAAGGCGACAAGGTGACCATCGCCGGAAAGCGCTTCACTTTTGAGTAGGATTGGGATATTGGGTGGAACCTTCAATCCACCCCACAACGCGCACCTCTTGCTTGGCGTTTTTGCCAGGGAGCAATACCAGCTTGATGAGATTGTCATTGTCCCTGGTTCCACTTTTTCTCCAAACAAAAACAGGCCACAGATAGATGGTTCCCATAGATTAAATATGGCCCGCATCGCCTGTGAAGACAACCCATCTTTTAAGGTAAGCGATAGAGAGATTGGCCCAGAGACCATTTATACAGTAGAGACCCTGTCGGCCTTGAAATCAGGGGATCCTGAAAATGAGTTCTTTTTCATTGCTGGTTCAGATTTGATGGCCACTTTTAAAAACTGGCGGGAGCCAGAAAAGATTGCCAGACTTACCAATTTTATTGTTGCCCCAAGATTTGGGGCAAGCTTTGAAGAGGCCAGATCTGTTTTGATGGAGTGCGGTGCGACTGACAAAACAGTATTCATGCTTGATTTCCCAAGGATTGATATTTCCTCGACCCTCGTCAGGGAAAGGCTAGAAGCAGGTTTAGACTGCAGATATCTAGTTCCGAACGAGGTTTTGATGTATATTGAAAAAAATAAACTCTACAAGGAGGCCAAAGCTGGAACCCCTTGAATTGGCAAAAAAAGTCGTAGAAATTCTCGATGAGCTGAAGGCTGAGAACATTGTATTGCTGGATATCAAAGGAATGACGCCAATGTGCGATTACTTTATCGTCGCAACAATCATTTCTCCGCTCCAGAGCCAGGCCATCGTTGACAGGCTGGAGCAGTTTGGCAAAAAGCAAAAAATGCCAAGAAATCTTGAGGGCGGGGCTTCTTCAAAATGGATACTTGTCGATCTCGGTGACTTAATAGTCCACCTGTTCGGCAAGGAGGAGAGGATTTATTATAACCTGGAGGAATTATGGAAAAGAAAACCTTGATATTGCTTGTTTGTCTGGCAATTGCCTTCACAGCGGTTTCATGTGGTGGCCAATCCAAACAGGGTCAGGATGGCAGTGGCTCAGTATACGAAGTAATGGGAAAAGAGTTTCAGGTCAGAGGCTGCACCTTCAATGTCACAAAGCTGACAAAATCTGTTGACATCAGGGCAATCAAAAAAGATGGAACAACAGATTCCCCGCTGTGGCCAGAGCAGGGATTTTTCTACCTCCTGGAAATGGAAATCAAGCCAGGTGAAACGCCAACTTTCCAGCCAAAGTTTACCAGGTATGAGATCGTCGATGTTGATGGCAACAGGTATTACGAAACCAAAAACGAAATGGCCATCCAGGTCGCTGAAAAAAACCTTGGTGTAAAATCTTTGACAAAGATCAAAGATGACATAACAAAACCAGTAAAATGTTTCCTTCTAATGGATTGCCAGCAGAACATGAAGGGTGTCACACTCGAAATCATCTCTACAGCTTCTGATCCGGAGCAGCGCCTCGCAGTTGTTGACCTAAAAGAATGAAAAAGTATTTATTGCTGTTTCTTGGAGGGTTTATTGTTCTTGCGGGTTGCGGGGCAAAAGGCCTCCCTTCTGTTGCTCCCGATGTTGAAAGGATAAACACTCCCAGATCGACAGATTTTGTTTATACTGGCCCGCAAACCGATTTCCAGCTATTGCCGGGCCTCCAGGCCAAGATTGTCTCTGCAAAAGACCACTACAGCCTTGTCAATCCGGACAAGCAAAGTCCTTTTCCTGAGATTTATTCCCCAAAGGGCAGATTTCTTATAGCGACCCTTGAAGCAAAAAAAATTGGCGAGATAACACAAAAAACCCTTCCGCCAATGGAATCGATTGCTGTTGTCGGGTGGGACAATCCATTGTGCAATGATGAGAGCATAAACAGGCAGATTGAAATGATAACCGGCTTGAAACGCCTGGAGCCGGCAATTGTCACATCCGAACCCAAAAAATATTTTCTTGCCTTTGTGGTTGAGGGTGCCTCTTACGGCTGGGTCATAAATGCCTACCGCGATAATCCGGCTGGCGACAAAGAGCTTTATCTGACTGTTGACACTGGGATATAATACCCTCTAGCTTTTAAAAGATGGGGAGGTGTTCCATGTACACCACAGGTATATACTTCGAAAGTTTTTTATGTTTGTTGGGTGCGTTGCTAATTATTGGGGGGATGGTTTTGTCTTTCTGGTGTTTTGATAAAATCAATGGAAACAATCCAGGTCGTTCATTTTTTTTCTATATCACTTACTTTGTTCTTTTCATTTTTTGTTTGTTCTTATTGTATGTACCTTTATGCAATTTCTTACATTGAAAATATTGAATCTAGAAAGAGGTAGGATCCAATGCAAGCAAATGATGCAATTATGTCGATACTAACATTTTATGGAGTGGCAATAGCCCTCCTGACCTTTTTTGTAACAGTCATATCGCTGATTTTTATTCGAAAATCAATAGATAAATCAAATGAAAACAATGCGAATCAAGAAAAAAACATGAGGCTGGAGTCTTACACCAAAATAATTGATATGATGGAAAACGCCTGGAATGAAGACAATTCTATTGAATTGATCAATTCATTTAAAGAGCTTGATGAACCATCAACCATAAAGAACTATGAAAGCTTGGATATTGTTGATGATAAAGATAAGAACAAGATCACACAAAAAAGAATAATACTGTTGATTAGAAGCATTGACAAACTTGGTTTGCTTGTGAAGCATGGCGTTGTGCCGGTAAATTTTGTTAGCGATTTTTATTCAAGCAGAATTGTAAGTACCTGGAGGATGTTGTGGCCTGTCATTGAAAAATTGAGAAAAGAAAAAAAACATCCTGGATTGTATACAAAAGTGGAAATTTTGACCTATATTGCAACAACTCATAGAGCAAAGTGGCACGATGAGACCTGCATAGGGAAAAATATGAAGGATGACCAGATCATTGAATACTGGAAAGGTAACACTGGAAAGTATTTTGGGAAAAATCCCAGAAAATGGGGTGAACCTGGTTTTGAAGGTGAGAACTGGGGAAAAACAATGTGGGTTGAAAAGGGAATGGGGATTTACGACTAGACTAACAAAATTTTACGTCAATCACCTGTCAGCTTGCTACTCTTCAGATGAATATCCTGTCTATTTTTATGGCATCCGGCCCCATTCAATCAAATTATATGAACCACCCAGTCCGCCGATCAATTTTAAATAAAGTCTGCGGTTCCAGCTTTCTCTTAGACCTGTCCTGAAACTTGGATGGGATTTGGGAAGAGGCCTCTTCTATGTATGAGAAAACATCCAATTAAAAAGCCGCCCCAAAAGGGCGGCTTTTTAATAATTGGCAATTCTAATTGTGTGTGCTCTATGGTTTTGGATAAGTCAGTGTTATCTTTTGGGCCTTAGGTTCATAATCGACAAGTGCACCGAGAGCATCACCAACAAATCTGAGTGGAAGAAGGGTTTTGCCAGAAAGGATTGTTGGATAAAGAACCTTTTTTGCATCAATCCAGACATCCTTGCCATCAATCTTTGCCTGTTTCTTGTTTATCCAGAGCTGGATGACCTTTTGGGTGCCATTATCGAGGGTTTGGGTGAGTGTAACCATCTTGGTTTTTTGATCCCAATCAACTTTTACTCCAAGAGCTTTCGCAACATCAGCGATAGGCATGAACGTACTACCTGCAAGCGCTTTTGGAAGCGGTGGTGAAGAAGACACTGGTGCTGTAGCAAGATTTGGCATCTTCTCCCCATTGACTATAAAGTCAGTCTTTTTAAGCCAGAGTTCGATGACTGTAGACTTTGATCCACCCTTGAATGTGAAGTAGGTTGTTGAAGTGTTACCGGCCACGTCTGTGGAGGTTATTTCAACCTTGTTTTCACCCTTGACGACGTCCCAGTTACCTTCAAAAATGGCTGTTTTTCCATCAGGAAGCTCTTGTATCTTCTGGGCAATCTGGCCGCCAATGAACACTGAAGCATCGGTCTCGGATTCCACCTGGACGGCGATGTTGTCACCTGGTTTCTGGAGTTCTTTTGGATCTGGTTTGACGACCACAATTCCTGGTGCTTTGGTGTCGAGGACAATAATTTTTTTGACTACCCTTTCATTTCCTGCCTGGTCAATACCCTTTATTTCGACAACATTCTCCCCTTCCTTAAGGTCTACTGTTGTCTCAAAGTTCATTGTGATGCTTTCCCTGTTTGCTACTTCGAATATTTCCGGGGTGAGGAGCTGTTTGCCGTTGACATAGACACCATCAACAACCTGGTATTTCTCGTTATCGCCATCAGTGAGCATTTCAGTTGGTTGGCGTTCACCTTTGATGGTGTAAGTCTTTTTATTGGTGATGGTTTTTTCCATATCTGGCTGTATAACCGAGAATGATGGCGGAATTGTATCGAGACAAAGCCTCATTGGTTTTGGCTCTTCCTTCACGTCTCCAACCTGGGCATAGTACCAGATTGTTGAACGCAGTGAGCCCTGATTGAGCCTCTTCTCGCCAGTGTACTGGACAATTGAATCGGTCTTGTTGTCATACCACATGAAAATTTTTGCGTACGGGTTGCAGCTTGTGATTGAAAGCACCGGTGGTGTCTTGTACCAGAGGCAGCCCTCGAATTCGAGGCCGTCTGGCTGTGCTGGGTCCTTGAATGCAAGCTGTGAGGTCACCTTTGGCATTGTGACTGTGAACTGTGGTGAAGAAACAGACTCGTCCTTGTCTGTCCAGACCTTGAGTGAATATCCGCCTGGATAGTTGGTGTTTATGACGCCAGCATCCCGTGTAATGTCTACAAGCGCTCCGCCGTTTGCTGCCTTGACCTCTGTGTCTACTGTTATGACGAGCTTAAGACCATCAATTGCAACTGCCTGGGATGGTTTGCCGCCGATGATTACCTTGTCTCCTGGTGCTGCCTGCGGGAGTCTGGTGTTCTCCGGGAACTCGACCGTCAGTTTGTCGCCAGGGTTAAGATCGCCTGCAAATGATGGTATGTAGGTGAACTTGTATCCAGATTGTTCACAACCCTGTTCCTCAGTTATATCGATATTGGCAATTATTGGTTTGGATTTGACAATCTCAAATTTCTCGAATGTGAATGGTTTTCCGCCGGTCGTGAAGGTGAGCTCGTATGTTCCTGGTGCGGTGTTCTTGATGCCTGCATTTACAAGGAACCTTACCTTCAATGCGCCGACAATATCAGATTGGGCAACAAGAGAAATTGTCTCCAGGCCGGCATTGACAACGCCCTTGTATGGCTGATTGTTTACTATGACTGATGATGGCTGGATTGTTTTTGGAATGCTGGTCCCCTTTGGGAAGTTGACCGTGAATTCTTGGCCGGACTTGATTGGTGAATCTGCCGGAAGAATGCCGACTGCGTAATATTCAGCAGTGTTGTATTCCATGTTTGGATTTACTTCGACTACTGGAACAGTTGCCACTTTGAACGGTTCTGATTCGATTGTTTCTGGCTCTGAGTCAGTTTTTACTTTGAGGGTATAGTCAGCGATCTTTGCCGGGTTCTTCATTCCGATTTTATCAGAGAAAACTACTGCAACTTCGCTGAGGTTATTGATTGCAACAGGGGAAGTGATTGTTACCTGGTTCAGTGTTTTGACGACTTGTGGCGGCTTGTTGAGCGGGGTCCCATTTACAGTGATCATTTTTGGTTTGATAGATCCAGGGAGTACATAGTCATTCGGGAACTGGATCATTATGTTGGAGGTATCGGCATCGAGTGCACCACCTTCACCTGTATTGAATGTTATCTTCATTTCAGTGACAGTGTCGGTGTCTGGCGGCTTAAGCGTTACTTTTGGTTTTGAAATTTCAGAACATGGAAGAACAAAATATTCCGATTCAACAGGTGTTGGTTCTGGGGCGGTTGCGATTGTCAATCTGTATCTTCCAGGCGTCATTGGTGCAATGATTCCAGTGCCCTTTGAGGTGTTGAAATCGATTGGGTTATATCCCTTGCGCCAAGCTTCAACTTCGAGTGGTGAATTGACCTGATATGATCTTTCTTTTGCAGTGTTGATGAGATACGGAAGACCCTGGCAGGCTGTGCATGGAGTGTATCCAATTGACGTTGTGACGATTATCTGGGCAAGCCTTTTGTATCTTTCGGCTTCATCTCTTGGGAGAGCTGGTAGAACAGAACCTGTCACCCAGCAACCAAGGCCTGTTGGATCGGAAATGATCCTGCATTTGCCTTCCTGGGCGCAATTGCCATAATCTTTTGCAGCAGCAGAGCACTCACACTTGTCGAACCTTGTAAGTCCCTTGCGATCATCAAGGACCTCGTAGAGCTTCCCAACGTCTGACTCGTCCTTGTTTTGATACTTTGCAAAATATGCTTCGTTTGGAACAAATCTTGGGCTTTCCTTAGCCCCGGTTACCTGGGGGATCCCGTCGCAGATGTCCTTCAGGTCGCATGAGTTTTCGTCAATCGGGAACCATATCTTGATCCAGTCGTGGACCTTGATGTTTACATTGAATCTAATGTGGATTTTGAATGCGGTCACCTGGCCTGCTCTTACTCCGGATGGACGTTCGCCCATTACGTTCAGTTCGATATGGACCGGGCCAAGAAGTGCGTAAGCTGTCCCGCTTGTTGTGAAAAACATCCCAAGCACAAGCAACAGGGCCATAAGCTTGATAAATTTGTTCCTCATGATAAGCTCCTTTCGATTCCGCAAGACTACCGAATCATTCTAGCCTTTTAAGATATCTGTTCAACAAAGGTTAAAGTGATTATTAATAGAAGATAGCGGAATTCCTTCACCCCTTTAGTTGTATTTGGAGTAACGATTAGTTAACCATGGATTAAGTTTGTTCATTGAAACGTGTTTGCCATCAAATAAACTTCAACCGCTAGGAGGTTGTATGAACAAGAGAATTATTGCTTTGCTTATTACGCTGGCCGTTGTTCCTTTTGGCTTTGTGGCCTGTGGTGAAAAAAAGGAAAAGGCCTTTATGAGTGGTGTTGTATATGAGGAGTCAACAAAAACGCCACTTTCAGGAGCAACTGTATATCTCAATGATGCAAGGTTGGATACTGGTGCCGATGCACAGTTTACCTTTTCCGAACTGGAACCTGGTGCGACATACAAACTGAAGGTGACCAAGGAATATTTTGAAACCTTCGAGGAAGATATTATTGCTGTTTATCCAACCACTACCAAAGAAGTAAACCTCAAGCTCAAAAAGGTTGCTGAGGGGTTTGTTTCGCCAATAAAGGAAGTTAGTGTTGCAAAACTAAAATCGTATGATTTTGATATAGCTTTTGGCAGTGATAGTAAGGATATTGCCCTTACTATGACGGGATCTTTTGTCGCTCCAAGCAGCTATACTTTCGAAATGAAATCCAAAGAGCGTAGCAGTACACCTGAGATAAACAATGGAAAACCCGAAGAACCACAAGAAAGAGTAAAAAAGGCAGTTCAGATTGGAAATAACCAGTGGATTGATGATGGGTCCGGCTATAGGCCCAGCAATGAGTGGTTCCCTGGGTTCAATGACATATTCTCTATTATCAACTTGGATGTGAGTCGGTTAACAAAATCTTTTAAGGCCCCACAAGCCTTTGTTGACAATGGAATGGTCCAGATTGGAGACAAGCAATGCAGACAGCTCAGGGGAGTATCGATAATAGAAGAGCAGATGGACAGCAAAAGCAATAAAACCCAGAAGCTTTTTGTTGAATTCAACGTTGCCATCATAGAGAGTGGTGAACTTGCTGGTGTTCCGGTGCAAACAGAGCTTATTACCTATCAAAGTGCCAGAGAGGTAAAAACCTGGTCGAAAGTTACTCTTTCAAACTTCAATATACCCTCAGAGATAAAACCACCGATCAAGTAGTAATAAAAAATCTCAATCCTTACCAGATAAATAAAAAAGGCCCCTTAAGAGGGGCCTTTTTTATTTATAGTGGGAAATTATCTTGATTACTACTTCGGGAATGTCAATGTGATCATCTTGGTTTTGCCGTCCCACTCGACTTTTGCACCAAGAGCTTCTCCAACAAACCTCAATGGTAACATTGTTTTACCCTGAACTATTGTTGGGTAAAGCTTTCCTTGGGAGTCGATGTTTATCTCCTTGCCATCTATCTTGGCCATCTTTTTGCTAATCCAGAGCTCGATAATTTTTGTCTTCCCGTCAGGTGTTTTCTGAGTGAGGGTCACTTTTTGCTCTTTGGCATCCCAGCCAACTGAGGCGAAGAGTGCTTCTGCGACTTCCCTTATTGGCATGTAGGTTGATCCTGCAAGTTGTTTTGGAAGTGGCGGAGATGATGTCGTCGGAGCAACTGCCAACTTGGTTGTTTTGCCATTTATTGTCATATCCTGCTTATCAACCCATAGTTTGATTACAACTGTCTGTACCTGGGTTGCATCTTCAAATTTGGTGAACCCTTCAAGCTTTGAAACGTTGCCGACCAAGTCAGTTGCTTTGATGATGATGGAGTTCAAACCTGGTTTCAGTTCCACCTTTGTGCTGAATGTGAAGTCGGTTTTACCTACTTCAACTGGGTTATCGTTGATTGTAAGCATGCAGTACTCGGAAAGTTTCCCTTTTATCTCGACAGTTTTTTCCTTTGAAACAGCAGGGATTGTGGATTCTATGAGAGGTGGTGTCTTATCAAAAAGCACATCAAAATTCGCATTTGTTGATTGACCATTTTCAGCCATGACCTGAAGTATGATTCTGAACCGACCTTCTTCTTCAAGCGCTACTGTTATCGAGAATTTTCCATCCTGACCTGCTGTTACTGGATCGGTGGGCTTCCCACCAAAAACTATTGCTGCAATTGAAGCACCAGCCTCGGTTTGCCCTGTAATTGTTATGTTTGGATTGTTTGTAAGAATAGGAGATTTTTGATCGAGGATGAGTTTGAGTTCTATTGTGGCAACCAATACTTTACGTTCAATCTTGGTTACGTTTCCAGCGAGATCCTCTGCTATTATGGTTATTGTCTGTTCACCCTGTTCCAATTCCTCGATGACAGCTTCAAATTCACCATTGTCCTTTACTTCAACAGGGACTCCATTCACTTTGACTCTTGCATTTTTCTCAGTCTGACCGGAAACTGTCAATGGGAATTTTTTTATAGTGTCGCCATCTTTGAGTGATATGTTGAGCTGGGGTTTTTTGTCATCAAAAATGACAGTTCTAGTTGCATTTGCAACATTTCCCTTTGAATCCCTGGCTTCGAAAGTGAGCTTGTTTGAACCCTGTTCGAGTGGGATTTCTTCTGCAAAAGAACCATCAGATGCAACATTTGCCGGCCTTCCACTTATTGTCAGCTTTGCACCTGGGACTGTCTGGCCTGTTACCTTAAATGGATTTTTGTTTGTGTAAGTAGGATCCTCGAGGTTTACCTCGAGTTTGATTGGCGGTTTTGGAACAACAGTCATTTCGACTGATATTGACAGTTTGCCAACCGAGGCATCAACATCTATTGAGCCTTTATACACCCCAGGCTCCAGCCCTTCTGTTGAGAGTGTCACTTCGTAGGTCTGTGATGCTGTGGAATAGTCATTCGCACTGAGCTTTATCCATGGTTGTGAGGTCGTAATGGTGCCTTTAATCTCAGCTTGCGCGTTATAAACAAGCTTCAATTTAAGCGTCTTTTTTTGTCCCGCTTCAATATTTAGTTTTATTCTATCTGGATCAGACGAGAGACCTATGATTTTTTCTCCGTAGCATATCAATTTGTCGCCAGCAACAAAAACCTTATCGCCACTCACGATTGGGTAAGAAAGGACCATATCGCCGCCCATCATTCCGAACCCAGATTTCATCCCGGTGTCTTCCTGGAAGACAATTTTACCATCACTAAGATTAATGACCGAGATTTTACTCTGCCTTGTGCTTATTACCTGTTCACCATTGCATACATACTGGATCCCAAAACACATTCCACCCGGGGTTTTTTCCTGGTTCCATTTGACAGTCCCCTCTTTGAGGTCAAGGCACATCGTTGAGCTCATCGTGCACTGCACAACAAGGCCATATTTTGTTACTGCCATGATGCCAGTTGTCATGAAGTCGCCTTCTATCTTGCGAATCCACTTCCGGGTGCCATCCGAGGCACTGAATGCAGAAACATTTGATTCTGGCATGGTGAACCTGCCACCGCCACCGCCGGTCAAGTCTATCTTTGTGAGGCATGTATAGAGGGTCCCGTCTGCATAGCTTATGATCCCCATCAGGTTCTCTTCAAATCCACCTTTTTTCCATACTACTTTGCCATTTGATTCATCGAGGCAAAGTATTTCCGGGTCCTTCATTTCTGGTGTTTGATTAACTGGGTCATCTTCTTGCGGGATTTTTATTGTCATTGCACCGATAAAAATTTTTCCCTCTGCAATGGTGGGCATGCTTGATGCCATGGATTTCTCATAATCTATTGCCCAGATTTGGGAGCCGTCACTTATCGAGTAAGCAATGAGTTTTGACTCTATCGAGCCATTGGTCTTCATAACGGAAAATGGTATTATTATCTTGTTCCCACTGATGCAACCCTGGCCAATTGAGAGTCCGGATTCCGGCTCTTTTTTCCACAATTCTTTGCCAGTTTTGATGTCAATAACGCCAAAATACATTTTCTGTGTTTCATCTTCTCTGGTTGAATTTGGAAACTGGAGAAACTGGTTGATTCCAGATAAGGATAATGGCCCACCTCTGCCGCCACGACCACCCCTTCTCCTGCCACTGACCATCATCACTGAAGCAGTGGCGAAAGCAAGTTTGTCGCCTGATCCAGCAACCAGGGTTTGGGCCTCAAAACCAATATCATAACTCCATTTGGGCTGGCCGGTCTTCTTGTCCAGAGAAACTATATAGCCCATAGTATCCGAAACGATTATCGAATCACCGATAGCTATTGGCATCCCAAGAGAATCACCTTCCGGATAGAATGCCCAGGATTTCTGTAACGGGATTGGTACGGCAGGCCCATTGGAATTATTTGCGTGGGTTTGGTTGTAAAAAGGTTCTGGCCAATCCGTTGTTTCGGAGAATGCCGGGAATACTACAGTAGGCATTACCATTGTTAAGGCCAAAAGCGCAATAAAAAATTTTTTCATTACCTCTCCTTTTCGGGCAGGCCATAGATGGCTGATTGCCCAAGTTCTTCTTCGATCCTCAGGAGTTCGTTGTATTTCTCGACCCTTTCAGATCTGCATGGGGCACCTGTTTTTATCTGGCCTGAAGATGATGCCACAGCCAGATGGGCGATGAAGGAATCGGCTGTTTCACCTGATCTGTGCGAGATCATGTAACCATAACCATTCCTTCTGGCCAGTTCAATCGTGTCCCAAGTCTCTTTGACACTTCCAACCTGGTTCAGTTTTATCAGGATGGCGTTAGCAATCCCATTTTTTATACCCTCAGCAAAGATGGCTGGATTTGTCACAAACACATCGTCACCGACCAGCTGGATTTTTCCTCCAAGTGACTCAGTATGTATTTTCCAGCCCTCCCCGTCCTCTTCTGCCATTCCGTCTTCAATGGAAATAATCGGGTATTTCGAAACCATTTCCAGATACCATGAATTCAGTTCGGCATTACTCAGCTTCTTGCCCTCAAATCCATATTTGCCATCTTTATAGATTGATGATGAAGCAGCATCCATTGCTATCGAGCAGTCTTTTCCGGAAACATAGCCTGCTTCCGTGATGGCTTGGACCAGCACTTTTAGTGCTTCCTCATGATTTTTGAGATTTGGCGCAAAACCACCCTCGTCACCAACAGCTGTTGAAAGGCCATTCTTCTTGAGGATCGCTTTCAGGGTGTGATAGATTTCAGTACCCATTCTGAGTGCCTCTGAAAAGCTTGCAGAACCTGAGGGGGCAATCATGAACTCCTGGAAATCTAGATTGTTGTCTGCGTGTACGCCGCCATTTATTACGTTCATGAATGGAACAGGGAGCCTGTTGGCCATCGCGCCGCCAAGGTAGCGGTAAAGGGGGATATCACATGTTGCGGCTCCGGCCCTTGCCACTGCCATTGAAACTGCCAATATGGCGTTTGCGCCCATGTCACTTTTGTTGTCTGTCCCATCCAGCTCGTTCATGAGGGAATCTACTCCCCTCTGGTCGAGGACATCATGGTCATAAAGTTCTGCCGAGATTGTTTCATTGACATTCAAGACAGCTTTCTCGACTGATTTGCCTTTGTAGTTTTTTGGGTCCTGGTCCCGAAGTTCGAGTGCTTCCCTGATTCCGGTTGAAGCGCCTGATGGTACGGCCGCTCTGGCAAGAATGCCGTCATCTGTTTCGCAGTCTACTTCAACTGTCGGATTGCCTCTGGAATCGAGTATTTGCCTTGCATATACATCTTCAATCCTGTTCATTTTTTACTCTCCTTTGTTTTTACACAAACAATATTGCAGGAGTTTCCAAAAAACTCAACTTTGAGTACGCAAAACACCACTCAAAAAGTCAGTTTTTGCTACTGGCATGAATCAGAGCCATTGTATGATAAAAAACCAAGGTTCTCCTTGACTTGCTGGGTTCGGTTTTGTATAACCTCATAAAGGTTGCCGAAGTGGCGGAATTGGCAGACGCGCATGGTTCAGGTCCATGTCCTGGCAACGGGGTGGGGGTTCAAGTCCCTTCTTCGGCACCATCTTTTCTCTCCCGTCATAATTGTCCCACAAAAATGGTTTTTCCGCCAGCAGATTTTATTTTCAACGCAATTTCACACGCTTTTTCTACTGCTTCGACAATATTTGTTGCTCCAAGAAGATTGTCAGCTATGGCCACTATTCCGTGGCAGGCCCATGCAACGCATGTTTTTCCCTGTCTGATTTTTTCAAGTGTTGCTTGTGCTATATCGACGGAGCCAGGGGGGATAACAGGCACAAGACCTATTCCACCAGGGACAAGGAGCGGCATTTCGGTATGGCAAAAAATGGCTTTGTTGAGTTCCTGCTCGGACCTGAAAATGTGTGTTGCGGCAACAAGATTCGTCAGGTGGGCATGCACTATTGCCAGGCTGTTTTTTCCGACGAAATGACTGTGGAGGAGAAGGTGTGTTGAAAGCTCGCTGGTCGGTTTTCCCTGTTTGAAGCCGTGGGTTATATTTTGTCCATCTTCGTTCACCACAACTGATGATACGTCATCTTCAGCCATCAGCCTGAAGTTTGAACCTGATTTTGTGACGTAGATTGCCAGATCAGGCTCTGCCGGGTAATTGATCGGTATTGTGTTTGTATTGTTAACTACAGCGTGTTTTGTCCTAATGCTTATATTTCCTGCACCGGCTTCTGCCCAGCCCCTTGAAGCCAGATATTTGGCACATTCCAGGATGTCCCTTTTTCCTTCTTCCATGGTTTCAAATATATGGGTTTTTACCCATTTTTGAAGTATTGGTGAAAATTAAGTTTGATTGGAGTTTGTTTTTTGAGGGGGAGGTTACATCTATTTTACACAAAAAATGCAACCTCCCTTATTGGTATAAATAAGTTAGTTTCAGTTCAAATTCTCTGGAGCGTTGATTGTTTTTGGTGCGCCAGTACCTTCGAATAGATTGCCCCCAACTATAATGTAGTAAATTGCTGCGAGTGCGACGAAAATCTCAAAGAGGATTGTTATTGCAGAGAAGATAATTATGCCGCCCAGTTCGCCTCTCATCATTCCAGTAATCATTCCAATTGAAGACAGTTTTATGATTCCCGAAAGAATCATTGCCCAACCTAACCAACCTGCTGCCTTTGCTTCCTGTTTCAGGATGGCGAAGGCGAAAAAGATGTAGCTGATTCCGATAATAAATCCTACGATTTCAGAAAACCCACTCTCTGTTGGAGATATTTGGGCTATTGTTCCAACTATTCCTAGCACCAAACCAACTGCCGCAAGCCCTGGCTCTGACCTTGAGATGGAAAAGAAGAAGAAAGTCATTACCATTCCTGTTCCAACCATTAGCATCCTTATTATTGGGGACAGTACATCAACGTTGATGTCTAGAATAGAAAACATCAGACTACAAATCATCATCAATACCCACACACACGCCACAATAAAAAATCCCCACGCATTAAACTTGCTCTTCAGAATCTGGTTCATGAAATGTCCTCCTGTATTGTATTTTTTTCAAAAATGATGATCAGCAGAATGCTTGATGCCGCCAAAAGCATCAGCAGGCTGAAGAAGAATGCAATTATGTCAAACGGTGGAAGGCCAGATCCTGCATTTGCCAGAAAAATATGGAAAGACCAAAGCAAGAAAGAGCATAGCAGAAGGGGCCATCCGAAATACCTTAGGGGTTTTTCTCTCTGGAGAATATAGTGCATGGAAAAACAAAAATATGAGAGCGAGTATGAAATTGCCTGTCCAGCAAAACCTCTTCCCATCCAGATGAAACTAAGAACAGGACTTGATATTCCAATTATCAACCCAAGTAGTGGTAGTATTTGCAGTTTATTCTTGAAGGATGCCATAAAGCAGGCAATTAGCACAAATAAATTTCCAAATCCCAGAATTTGCCAGAGGTTCTCGCTGTTTCCCGAATAAAACAGGGCAACAACTATTTGTGCGATGATTGCTCCCACTCCCAGGACAACAAAAGATAGAAGTTTTTTCCTCAATAGCTCAACAATAACCTTTGGGACACTCTTGTCAATCTGTTGTTAAGCCGGCAAGAAAATTGACTTGAAACTATGTTCGGTTTTTTGACGTATTTGAGATGTGAAGAAAATTTCATTTTTGGTTGCTCTGATGTTTATTGTTCCTTCTCAGGCAATTTTGCCTGCTGCTGGCGATGCAAAACCAATTGCCACCGCGCCTTTTCAGGTTGCCTTAAAATGTTCTGTTGGTGGAAGCTATCTTTCAGCCTATTCACCCACTTTTTTCGATTCTGGCTACCTTATTGGAAATGCCAGTGGAAAGCTTGTCTATATTAAATCTGGCATGAAAAAATTCGAGCTTGAAATTGACGGTGCCGATATTGCAAGCTCGCCACTCGTTTATAACGCCAGCTGTTTTGTCGGGACCAAAGCTGGAACACTCGCGCTTGTTGATTTGCTTGGCAAAAAAATAGTCTGGAGTTTCAGGGCCGGCAATGCAATATACGGAATGCCAGTGCTTTTTGATGGAAAGATCATTTTTGGGTGTTCCGATGGCAATCTCTACTGCCTTAACGCCACAGATGGTTCTCTTGTTTTTAGGTTTGATTCAAAATCTCCGATATGGGGAACACCTGCGATTTACTCTGGATCAGTTATTTTTGGTGGCGATGACAACAGATTGAGACGTGTTTCTGTTCCGGAAGGAAAAGAGATCTGGTCCTTTGAAACTGGTGGCTGGATCGAGACACAACCTTTGATTTTTGGGCAAAAGGTTATTGCCAGTTCTCTGGACCATGTCCTGTATTGTCTCAATGCTGATGATGGATCATTACTCTGGCGCTACATTGCGGAGGCGCCGATCCGGTCAAATCCAGTGCTGGTTGGAAGCAAATGCATCTTTGCAGATGAATCCGGCATTTTATATGCAGTTGATGCCGAAACTGGCAGGCAGGAATGGAAGAAGGAAGGCTTTGGCCCAGTCTCCTGGCCGTTGGCAACTGATGGCCAAAGCATTTACTTTATTGATGGAAACAAAACCTTTTGGGGGATTGATCCCGAAGGCTCTGTCGTGTGGAAAAGGAAGCTGGTCCATGCAACAAGATCGTCTGTTTTGATAGAAGGTGGCAGGATCTCTTATGTGACCTCTGACGGCCAGTTGTTTTGCTGGGAAGAGTGCCCGTATGCGGAGGTCCTGGAAAACAGGGACCTCGGGACAATCGTAGCTTCAGATGGCACAAAAAGGTTCCCTTTTACGCTTCTTTTTGGAAGAGAGGATGGCAGACTGCCACCACCCAAGTTTGAGGGGATGCCCTTTGAGGCCGGAAGCAGGTGCAAGTCGGTCAGTTTTATTGGTGGCAAGACATTTTCTGAAGGCATGAGAAGGGGTTATAAATACACAATGATCATTGACCCCTCTGATCCTTCTTTTTGCGATGGCAAACAGAAGTTTGGTGTTGCAATTGAGCCTGGTTGCCCTGTCATGGAGGGCAATGGACAGTACAGTGAACCAGGAATATCTGGATGGGTCCTGGTTTTTTTCACGGTGGATATTGTGAGCTCCCAAAAGAAATGTCAAACCTGTGAACCATGCTTTGACGTTACGATTAGTCCATCTGATGTTCCATATTTTCCCCGCTCATCCCAGGGACGATTTGAGGTGAGGATCAATTCAACTGACGGTGAAGACAGATATATCAGGCTGGATATTGATAAACCTGACTGGTTGAAGGTTGATGGCCAGGGTGGAAAGTATCAAGAGAATGGAACAACCTCCTTTTCTTTCAGCTTTAACTGCATGGACCTTCCTGGAGGTTCCGATTTTTCTGTACCAATAAAAATAACGTGCAACACATGCCCGGAAAGAAACGGGGGCATGTCGTCATGGGAAGACGAACTTTCACTTGATTTTGTCACCGATCCAAGGCTCCGGATACAGATGGAACCTGGTTCAAGTGAGGCATTGATAAATAGTGGCAAAGTTTTGCTTGATGTACCTGCGGAGGTTTATAAAGGGAGAACTCTTGTTCCAATAAGATTTATTGCAGAGACTTTCGGGTGCAAAGTCGACTGGAATGCGACAGAAAAAAAGGTTGAGATAAGCCGCAAGGGGAAAGTCCTGAAATACTGGATTGGAGAAGATAGGGCGGAATTTGACAACAAGGTAGTCAAAATAGACGTTGGTCCATTGATAAGAAACGGGAGAACGCTTGTGCCGCTACGCTCTGTGGCAGAATCACTTGGGGCAATAGTGAGGTGGATCTCTGTTGCAAAATCAATAATTATTGATATGGAGTTTTAAGCCGGTTCCGACTCAATTTTTTGGCGTCTTCTCCATTTGATTTTAGAAAGAAACAGCGAAATTTCAAAAAGAATGACAACCGGCAAAGCTATTATTAACATTGATAATCCATCATTTGGTGCGATGGCAGCAGCAGCAATCAGAATCCCTAGCCACACCCCTTTTCTGCCTTTTGCCAGTGTATATGGGGAAACAAGGCCTATCGATGTGATAAACATGACGACGACAGGAAGCAGAAAAACAATCCCCATTCCAAGGGTGAGCAACGTTACGAAATCAATATAAGAAGATACCGTAATAATTGGAACCATGTTTTGGCCACCGTAATCGACAAAGAACTTTCTTGCGATGGGGACTATTGGCCAAATGGCGAATGCTGCGCCAGCAATAAAGAGCAAAATCATTGAGGGGAGATATGCAAAAAAGGCTTTCCGCTCGTTTTTTTTCATTCCAGGGAGAATATACATGCACATGTGGTATATCAGGAAAGGGAAAGCCATTATGATGCCGCCGATAATCGATATCATAAATTTGGCGCCGAAAGCTTCTGTAACATCTGTAAAATGGAGCTGGATTGGTGGGACATCGAGAAAAGGTACTGGGCCAGTCAGCCATGCAATTATTTGGTCTGAATATATCCAGCAGACAACTGAAAAAACCAGCACAAAAAGCAAAGAGTAGATGAGCCTCTTCCTGAGCTCCTCAATGTGCTCAAGGACAGGTTTTGGCTTGTCATTCAACAAAAGAGCGCCTACTTTTTGGCTTGCCCGTCGTCTTTTGCTTCAATCCCTTTTGATAATTCTTCGCCGGTTTTCTTGAATTCCTCAATCCCCTTCCGCAAGGATCTTGCAAATTCCGGTATTTTGCTTGACCCAAAAAGGATCAATCCGACGATCAGTATTACTATAATTTCTTTGGCACCAAAGCTCATATTTCACCTCACCAAGAGAGCATATTGTGGGAAAAGGCCATTTCAAGAATTATTCCCTTATATTTTGAGATTTTTGGACTATTTGTCAGCAACTTCTTCGATTTGTATTTTTACCCACGATTCTCGTATCAGGCGATTTCTCATTTGTTGTGCTTGCGCACGAGTTTATAGTCATCAATACTGGATTTAACCTTTTTTCATATATATAATGTTGGTTGTCAACAAGCACCTGAAAGGAGCCACATGAGACAGCAGTTTGTATCTGAACCGTATCTTCTTAATTTGTCCAACCCCGAACAGAAAAAAATGATGCAAGATGCCATTGATTTTGTTGGTAAAAATCTTGGCAAGCATTACGACATCATAATCGGTGGAAGGAACATCAAGACCAACGATGTGATTAAATCAAGCAATCCATCAAAGCACAATGAGATTGTAGGAACGGTAAGCAAGGGCAACAGCCAGTTAGCTGAGGAGGCTTTACAGACCGCTCACAAGACGTTTATGGAGTATTGGCGTTTTACCGACCCGCATGAACGCGCCAGATACCTTTACAGAGCCGCCGGCATCATGAGGAGAAGGAAACTGGAGCTTTCTGCGTGGATGGTTTATGAAGTTGGCAAGAGCTGGATTGAGGCCATTGCTGATACTGCAGAGGCAATAGATTTCCTGGAATATTATGGAAGACTGATGGAAAATATCTCTGTTCCATATAATATTCCTTCAATCCCTGGCGAGGACAATCAATACTGGCATATTCCGCTTGGCGTTGGTGTTGTAATACCACCGTGGAATTTCCCGCTTGCAATTCTGACTGGAATGACTACTGCGGCCGTTGTCACAGGAAACACAGTTGTCCTGAAACCAGCTTCAGTCACCCCAATTATTGGTGCGAAATTCATGGAAGTGATGAAAGAGGCTGGCATTCCGGATGGCGTCATCAATTTCCTTCCGGGACCTGGCAGCGAAGTTGGAGATTACCTTGTTGATCACCCGCTCACCCGTTTCATCAGTTTTACTGGGTCCATGGATGTGGGCAAGAGGATCTACGAAAGAGCTTCAAAGGTCAACAAGGGCCAAATTTGGCTCAAGAGAGTCGTTGCCGAGATGGGTGGCAAAGACTGCATGGTTATAGATGGCAACTACAGCAAACCTGATTTTGCAGCCGCTGAAACAGTCTCCGCAGCATTTGGCTTCCAAGGTCAAAAGTGCTCTGCCTGCTCAAGGCTTATTATAGTTGGCGATCAGTATGACGATATTGTTGGTCGCATTGTGGAAAAAGCAAAGGCAATAAAGGTTGGAGATACGAGAGATACTTCTTTTGGTATGGGACCAGTTTCCTCAGCGCAAGCATTCTCTACAATCAAGGAGTACATTGAAATAGGGAAAACTGAAGGCAAGCTGCTTGTTGGTGGTACTTGTGATGACAGCACTGGATATTTTATCCAGCCAACTGTTTTTGGCGATGTAAGTCCAACTGCAAGAATTGCCCAGGAAGAGATTTTTGGACCAGTGCTTTCGATCTCGAGGGCAAAATCCTTTGATGAAGCCCTCGATTATGCAAATGGAACAATCTACGGGCTCACTGGTGCCCTTCTGTCTGACTCTGGCAAAAATCTGGAAAGGGCCAGAAGAGAGTTCCATGTTGGCAACCTGTATCTCAATAGGAAATGTACTGGAGCTCTTGTCGGCTCACAGCCATTTGGTGGTTTCAACATGTCAGGCACCGATTCAAAAGCTGGCGCGTTCGATTATCTTTACCTCTTTATGCAGGGCAAGTCTTGCTCGGAGAGGCTCGATTCTGATCAATTTGCCAAATACCTCGGAATAAAGTAGCAAGGGACAATAATTATTTTAAAAGCCCCCACTTCCAAAAGTGGGGGCTTTTTATATTTCGATAATATTTTTCTTTATTTTCGCCTTTTTAACAACTTGATTTAACATGATTAAATTTTAGATTAGTTTTTATACAATAAAGGATTGGGAAGGTGGTTATATGAACCATATCAAAATTATTGTTCTGATCGCCATCATGGCTTTATGTTCCTGCTCAACTGCTCAAACGGCAGGCTTGATCGATAAAAAAAATAATCCATCTTCTTCTCTCCCTCCTCCAATAGGCAATGACGGATTATGGAGCAATGGAACTCAGATGATCGCTGTTTCTGGTGGTGACACTGAATATCTTTCGACTCAGACAAAATGGCTTCTCAATAAAAGCTGGGATGCTGAACAATGGATGTATGGTTCGTGGGAGAACGCAAAGCTTGTCGACGGGAAAGAAGCAAGCTATGCCATCAATAAGACTGTAATGCCATGGTTGAAGCTTTATGAAAGGGGTGCTCAATGGGTTTATGGGTGCAATCCTTATTATTCCTGGAACAATCCTCCACCAACAAAGCTCAATGCACCTGACATAATAAAACCTGGTAAACCTCTTCCTCCAGAACGCACAATTCAAACTTTACCCAGCTATTACAGGCACTTTTTTAAAGTCAGCAGTAAATCCTCAGGTTTTTTGACTATCTGGGTCTCTGGAGAAGTTGATGTCTACCTTGATCCCCCAGTAGGGACCCGCCTTGTTAAGAATTCAACCTCCAAGAGCTACCTTGGAAGCTACTCAGGAATTGATAAAGAATCCGGGAATGTGATAAATCTGCCTCTTATAAACCCTGGTGCCCATTGCATCTATTTTGTTCACAGGTCAGACCCTTATTCTAATTTCTTTGGGATGATTTTTGGGCTTGAAACATTCTCCCTGCCTGGCCAAAAATCTGCATGTGGATGGGACATCACAAATGGAGATTGTGCATGCGCTGTCAGCAATGAGACGGCAGAATATCTTGTCCATAATGATTCTGGCAATAATCCTGCAAGCAGCAAGTGGGAAGTCTTTGGATTACCAAAGGGAACCGAGTGGGTAAACGGCAACTGGGCACCTGTCACTACCATCCCTTGGGAGAGAGCAGACAATGATGCCTGGGGTGTTGATGTTCAGGGGGCGCCATGGAGGAAACTTTATGATATGGGCGCTAACTGGATAACCCATATTCCTTCCGGTGGTGTGGCTGGGATGTTCCCTCCTGGCAACATAGGCTGGAACAGTTGTCCGAAAAACATAACTAATATCTATAGACAGGCATTTACTGTTGACAAACACTGTACTGCTGAACTTACGGTCTACACAAATGATGATGTGGACATATACATTGACCCGTTCATCAGCATTCCCAATCCGGGGCAATCAACCAAGCTTGTGCTTCAGTCACCGACCTTTGGCTTGAGCAATCCTCCTCATTCAAACCAGCCAGAAACGTCGTATTACTACATTGGCAGGGCAGACAAGCAGAGGAGGGGAATGATTGTCAATTTGCAAATAGTCTTGACCCCTGGGACACATACGATCTATTTTGTGCACAGAAACAGCTTTGATCCGAAGCCGGGCAAAACAAGGGATTATTATGGATTGCTGTATGCCTTGTCATGCAAGGGAAGTTTCTGCAAATAAACGATAGAGTGGCAAAAATGATAAACCCCCTTGGAAAACCAAGGGGGTTTTAGTTTGGAATTGCGAAAATAATTACAGGAATTATATTTTTGTGCACCAAGAATTAATCTTGAATCACCAGTTTGTGGCATCAGGAATGTAATAAATGCCATCTTTAGTAAAAATAATAAAAGAAACATCTCTACTGCTTGAATAATCATTATTCGGGTTATAATAGTCGCCACTTATAATACCCTCTCTAGAATCGACAGCCTCGACATCGCACTCTTTATAGGCTAAATTTCTGTCACTATTTTCAATATCTTCCCAGAAAAACTTATAGCATTTCAATTCATAACTGTCGTTTTCCTTGCATCCATAAAGATAATAGCCTGCAGGAATGGTCCAATTTCTTGAGAATTCGACAACCGGATACATGCTCCTATCATCAATATGCTTCAAAACTAACTTACTGGAATCGGTTTTACTAATTTCCACCCTACAAAGGCCCTTTTCATAAGGGTATAGAATTTGATTGAATCCTTTCTTTAAATTTTTAATTTCAAGAGGGCCCTTAATGTGCATATTGCCTAATCCATTTAAACAAGTTTCGATTCTCCAGAGATTTATTCCGTCATAAAGATCAACATATCGTTCATACCATCCAGTAGGCTGAAAGAAAGCATTATCAATTGATGATGGTTCTTTGATCTTTTCCCTAATTTCATAAAAAATGCCATCATGATCGCTATCTGTTTGAAAAATCAAATCCTGTCCATCGAAACCAATATTTTGCAAATGATCGTAGTAATTGGGATGCCACCAGATTGTAGGTTTGGAGTATTTGATGCTTTTTATTAATTTACCTTTCGTATATAAATACAAGATTGTTTTATCTTCTGATTGGGTAATGACACCATCCATACCTGGCAATTCACTTACAATCTGTGAGGATTGTGTTTTAACCTCAAATTTTTTGTGCAATTCTAGCTTACGAAGGGTGTCATCATATGAGAAGCAAACCAGCGAGTTGCCTTTTTGAGATTTGCAAATCATATAATATTTATGTTCTGCATAATAGCTCGATATGGCTGCTCCAGGAAGCTTCAATTCCGAGAAAATGAGAGACCTTGTCTTCTTGTCGCATATCTTTAGTACATCTCCATCTGCGATTATGCTGTAGTAACTGTGTGAATTTAAATCATAAATATCCTCAATATAAACACCATTGATTGGATTCTTGCCAATAATTGTTGTTCTGAGTTTCATTGGAGGTTGAGAGCAACTACAACATATAGCTACAAGTAACACAAAAAGACAAGATAAAAACCTCCTCATTTGGCACCTCCCCATTATTTTGGTTCTATTTCATGGCGTATTTTTTGCCCTTTGCTCCAGCGACCCCAAAAGATCAACCGGGCAGACCCTTGAAGCCTGTTTCCTGAAATCGCCAGGCATTGCCGACAGGAAGTATTCTGACATGGCAAGGCAATCTGTGTTTCCGTTCTCATCAAGCCCGATATTTTCTGGCAAGTATTTTTTTTCGATCATCTTCAGCCTTATTGCCATGATGGCCTTTTCTATTTTTTCAAGCGCCCCTTCGGCCGAGTGACTCTCGATTGCCGATGTTATCAATTGATGTATTTCCTCAGTTTTTTGGAGCTGACTGTGTGCTTCAAGCAACAGAGATCTTCTGGGGGAATATTTCCTTGCGGCGAGAAAACTCAGCCTGATCGTCCACTCGATATACCTTGAAATCATCATTTTTGCGGTCAGTTTATCGTCGTCTTCGATGACGAGTCGTACAAGTTTCCTGTTTTCGAGGTTCCTGAATATCCAGTGGTGTCTCCAGTACCATACTTCTTGCGGCATGTGGTCCCACTGGAGTTGCGCCCTCTGGAGTTCGTAGCTGGGATCCCAGAAGATTGTGCCGGAAAGCAGTGCATAAAACTGCGCCTCTGAAACTTTGGCATAGGAGATTGGATCGATTGGTCTTCTCCTGAGGCCAAGAATATATTCTGTAAAGTCTGGCCAGAACCATACATATACGCCATTTTCGTCTGAAAATGGAACATTTCTGCCTTTGTAAGTTTTTGGCAATCTTGTTTCTAGGGCATCACTTATCTTGTTTTGCAGGTTTTCATCCTGTTCAAACATGAAAACCTGGAACTTGGCAATTTGACTGGGATCATCAAAGATGTGCTCACCGTTTATTAATCCGACGCTGATGTTTTGCAATACGCCAGGGCCTATTTTCTCGATTATTTGCTTGCCCTCGGACTCAAAAAGTTCTTTCGACAGGTTGGCGCTCTTCATTGCGTGACTCCTTGACGTTTTTGTTTTGTAGTTTGTATTATAACATAAAATCACAGGAGCAAAAATGTCGAGAATAACAAGATTGATTTTGGTCAGGCATGGTGAAAGTACAGGAAACAGCGAGGGAATTCTGTGCGGTTGGCATGATTCCAGCCTTACGGAAAAGGGAATTGCCCAGGCAGAACGGGTTGCCTTGGTCCTGAAGGATGCCGGCATAAATGCCATAATCAGCTCTGATCTTCAGAGGGCAAAACAAACGTCCCTCATCATTTCAAAACAACTTGGGCTGGATGTTTGTTTTGATGAGAGGTTCAGGGAACGTGCATGTGGTATATTTGATGGCAAAAAGATTGATGATTTGAAAAACCATGAATCCTGGGAAAATTTTGTTAACGATTCAAATTTCACATTGGAGGGTGGGGAAAGCATTGTCGATTTTTCAAAGAGAATATCTGAATCCTGCGAAATGATTGCTCGTGAACATGAGGGAGAAAATATTCTGCTCATCTCCCATGGCGGTGTACTTTGGGCAATGGTGCCATATGTCCTTGGTGTCTCTGCCAGCTCCTATAATGGTTTGATAGGGATGGACAATTGCTCGATAAGCGTTTTCTCACGGCATGATGAGAACTGGGTCCTGCAAACACTTAACTCTACGCAGCACCTGGGTGGTGCTTTTCTGGATGCGCATTCGTGGAGGTTGTGACTTTACATTACCATTTGAACTTGGTGTATAATAAAATGGTAAGTGTTACAGGAGGTAACATGGCTGTTTGGAAAAAAATTGCTGTCTTGTTCGTTCTGCCCTTGTGTTTTGCTTCTTTGTCCGGGGCCGTTTACTCCGCTGAGGAAAGATACACTCCAGTAAAGGCGATTGGCTACGGCCCTCTTGCGGGTGAATTGATAAGGCCAACTGCAGTAGGCATCGATGAATCATCTGGTGCCTGGATATATGTTGTCGATTCTGCAAGCAAAACTTGTTCTATATACATGCAAAATGGCATTTTGAACAAATCTTTTGCGATCCCAGATTATATTGATTTAAGCAGGATAAAATCAAATATCTCTGCTTCAGAAGGCATTGTCTGCTATATAACTGGAAGTGAGATTATAAGAGCAAACAGGACTGGAGAAATTCTTACCAAGATAAGAATTGGCAGTGAGAGCATTGTTAACCCGATTATTGCCAGATTGAATTCTGACCAGTCAATATCGGTTATAGACTCGGTGTCCGGTTTACTCAAGATTTCGGATAAAGGGAAGCTTGTATCGAGATTTATTGATATAGGCAAAGATGTTACAACAATTGATGGTGGTGGTATAAACAAAGATGGATCAGTAGCCATAATCACTATAACTCCTCCAACAATCGGCGAAGAGCCTGTAGATAAAATACCATTTAATTCAATAAAAATAACTGTTTTTGACAAAAATGGACAGAAAGAGCTTGAATTTCCGGTAGAAACCAGTCAAAGCTTCAATCCATCTGCCGGACAAGTACGATTTGACCCAAAAGGTAATATTTGTTTTATGGGCAATAATTCTTCTATAGTAAGAGTTTATGACAAAACAGGCAGCAAAATTTCAGAATTTGCAATTGCAGGATTTGGTTCTGTGCCTCTGGCTTTTTGCGTTGCTTTTAATGGGAATATCTATGCAGTTGATGGCTCCAAATTTTTTGCAACAAATTCTCAAGGTAAATACCTTGGTGAATTTGGTGCATTTGGTGGCAAGTCAACACAGTTCGGGAATCCTGTTGATCTTGCGGTTTGTGGGCAAAATGGTTTTGCAGTTTTTGATTCCCACAGAAATGACATGCAATTTTTTGGCCAGAATGGTGTTACCGGGACAAGACAATATGGACAAAATGCTGTCAAACTGACACTTTCAACCTCTCAGGGAGGGAGTATACTTGCATATAATCCTTCAAATAGCACCCTTAGAACTTATGATTGTTCTGGAAATCCCTCCACAGATGTGGTAAATGTTGACAAGGTATCTCAAAATATTGCTTCATTTTCCCAGTCCAAAGACGGCGAAATTCTTGCTGTTGACCGTGAAAAAGCCACAGTAATAAGGTTCAATAAAATAGGTAAATTTGTTTACCAGTTTGGGTCGCAAGGTGTGAGAGAAGGTCAGCTTGCCGAACCGTCCGATGTTTTTGTTGGGCCTGATGGCAATGTGTATGTACTTGAAGCGGTCAATTCGAGGATACAGGTTTTCAAGCCGGATGGAACGTTTGTCAGGATGTTTGGTGAGAAATTACTTTCAAGACCTGAAAGTTTTACTTTGACGAGTGATTACCAGATTATAGTTGCAGATACTGGCAATGACAGGCTTGCTGTTTTTGGCCTTGACGGAGTTTTCGCCTATTCAATAGGTTCGACAAGTCCTTCGAAGCCCAGAGACACCATCAAGGATTACTGGTCCGATCTAGGCACATTTAGAAAACCTACGAAAGTAAGATCAACGAATGGTATATTGTATGTGCTGGATTACGGCAATTTAAGAGTTCAGGTCTTCCAGAAAGAAAAGATTTCTCCAAAAATTTCCTCAGATCAAAAATCTCTTGATTTTGGAATGATCAAACAAGGAGAGAACCCAACAAAACAGATAACCATAAAGAATTCTGGAAACGGTGTTCTTGATGGAACAATTGAACTTCAGGGTAACTGGGTGGAAGTCTCCAGAAATAAATTGACCGGCAATGAAACTATATTCACGGTAAAGGCGTTTTCAGAGAAGATGGAATATTGGGGCTCAACCGCCAAAATCACCATAAAAAGCAATGGTGGCAATATCGAAATCGAGTGCAAAGGCATTAAAAAGGGAAAACTCATAATTTTACAAGTAAATTCACCAACAGCCACTGTTGATGACAAACAGGTTTCAATGGCCAACCCACCATCAATTATTGGTGGTTCAACATTTGTCCCACTTCGTTTCATCGGAGAGGCACTTGGCGCAAAGGTTGACTGGGACGCCAATGAAAAAAAAGTGACGTATGTTCTTGCAGACAGAACAGTTGTTCTCTGGATCGGGCGTAAAACGGCACTTGTCAATAATAAGGAAGTTGAGTTCACAGCAGCACCAGTAATTGTCAAAGGAAGCACAATGGTCCCACTGAGGGCAGTTGGTGAAGCGCTTGGCGCAACTGTTGAATGGATAGCCCAGTCAAAAACGATCAATATATACTACCCGCCAAACCCGAAGATTGGATGATCTAAATTAGCTTAAACAAAAAAGGGCCGCTTTGTGCGGCCCTTTTTTGTTTTATGTTTTGCGCATGTGTTTTCGCCAGACAATCGAATAGAAACTTGATGCAATGATATAGGCGAGGCCAGTTATATAGAAACTCCACTGGTGTTTGCCGCTTTCTAGGAAGCTTCCACCAATTCTTGTTCCTGTGGCATTCAATGTGTTCCATCCAACAGTTATAAAGCTTGAAACAGTGCTAAGCTCCTTTGGTTTCAACATACCCATGTAGAAACTTGCCCAGATTGGTTCTGTCATGTTCATAAGAGCATGTCTTATTGCAAACCCAAAACCTGCCACAGCTATGTTTGGAGAATAAAGCGTGAGCAAGAGAAATGGTATGGACAAGTACTGGCAGAACACAACAGTTTTCAAGCTGCCAAACTTCCTCGCTATTTTTGGGGATATCATGACGCCAAAAAACATTGGCAATTTGGCTATGGAACTTATTGTTCCCCACTGGTCCGCGGTGGCATGATACACCTTTTTGAAGAAAAGGGAGAAGAGTGGAACAGTGAATCCTGCTCCAAATCCAATGAGCATTTGTCCCAGAAGCAGCTTCCAGATGAAACCAAAACTCTCCAGGTTGCCGAAGAGCCTTTTGAAAAAATGGCTGTTTGTTCTTGTGTCTAGGTGGTCCGCACTTATCGGGACATGCTTTAGTCTCAAGTAACAGTTCATGGCTATCCCAGAGAGAAGGGATGTGCAAAAAAGCGCTGCCCTGTAAGCCCATGGCGATTCGGCGGGCAGGGAGAACATTTGCGTTGCAAGATAAGTTAATTTTCCACCAAAGAAATTCCCGGAAATTACGGCAACCAGGGATGTCATGGTCACAAGAGAAAAAACATTTACCCTTTTGCCTTCTTCAGTCGATTCAATGAGAAGCGGTCTTTCTGAAAGCCCCTGCATTGTTGAGACCAGCGAGCTAACTACCGAAGCGCCCAGGATTATTGGAGAAATTGGCAATAGGACCTGCAATAGAAACAATGGCCATGAAATCAGCTGGTTAATTACAATTGCGTTTCTTCTGCCTACTTTATTGACGAGAAAGCTCATTGGTATGGAAGCAATTGCTGCCGTTAATGTTCCGAGAGAGGTGAGCGTAGCAATAAAAATTTCATTGTATCCGAGAGACAATAGGTAATAGTTGAAGTTGACTTCATTTATTCCGGCACCAAGACCCGCAAAGAAAGTAGCCATTAAAATAAGCCTTGTGTTTATTGGATATGTCTTAAAAAAAGTAAAAATTTGGTTTTGGCGATATTGTCCATTGAACTTAAATTGCGTTGGATTTATCTGCATTTTGTGGCTTCGCAAATGTTAACAAAGTAAAGAAACAAAGTCAAGAATGAGCTTATGTTTTGAAAACCTTAACAGGCTTAAGGTTGTACTTGTGGAAAGGTAAAATAGTCTGTAATAAAGCTTTTTAAGGAGGCATTTATGATGAAGAGAACTTCTACGTTCCTGGCAATCCTGGCAATAATTCTCTCGTTGTTTGTCAATATCCCGTCACCCTCTTATGCAAGGACTGAAAAAATATCGAATTTCAACATCTGGTACTTCAAGCCATCACAGGTTTCAACATCGGCAACATATAAGGTTCTTATTGATATTAATGAAACGGTTGGAATACATGGCTGGCTTAAGGTGACTTTCCCACCAGAGTGGACTATGCCGGATGTTCCGCCAAAAGGTGGCTATTCCGAATATTGGGACCATGAGCTTGAGAGAATATTGACTTCCATTTATATTGGAACCTCTCCATGCACAAAATGCCAGGGTCTTCCGGAAATAAAGACCAACAAGCGCAAGAATCCTGAATTTATTGAGAAGTTTGGGCTTGACAATGAAAACTCGATCCTCTTCAGAACCCACATACAGCTTGACCCAAATGGCCCATATGATCCAGTTCCAATAACAATTGCCGATAGAGCTGGTTTTACAAATGCCCCTGAACCAGGCTATTACAAGGTTGGCATATCAACAGAGGCTGAACCTGATGTTATTTTCTCAAATGCCCTAAAAGTCGTGCGTTCACAAGTTTCACCTGCCAATGTCATACTTACGAATCCAGCAATTGGAGAAGCTTCTGGATATAATATTTCATTCAATGTTGGTGAAGGTGGTTCGATTGACGCCAGAGAATCCCGTGTTACTGTTGTTTTCCCAAAGACGACAAAGCTTCCTGCCACAATTGACCCATCACTTGTAAAGGTCAACGGGATGCCTCTTAGCGTTGATGTAAACATTCACCAGTTATCAAGCACCATGTCTTTCATTACCCCTATCTCAATAGAAAATAGCGGCAAGGTTGATGTTCAGATCTCTGAAAAAGCTGGAATAATCAACCCTCCAACAAGAGGGAGCTATCAGGTAAAGATCTATACCAATTTTGAACCAACGATTGTTGATTCAAATCCTTATGAAATAAAAAGAGCAGGTCAAAGGCCAGTCGTTGATCCTCCTTATGCTTCCCAGATTGCAGATTACAAGTTCTCCGTGGAGATTGGAAACAAACTGCAAGAAAATGACATTATCGAAGTTTCTTTCCCAAAAGGAACAACAGTTAATCAATTCATCCAGGCTGATTCAGTATTGGTTGATGGAACACCGTGCAAGCTAAAACCAAGAGTTGTCATTGATGAACTTAAGGTTCAGCTCTATGCACCAAAAGTAATCCAGCCGGGCGGAGTAATGATTGAATTCACGAAAGCCTCGAAGATAAGAAATCCTGAACAACCAGGTTCTTATGCGATCAAGTTTACGTCACAAGGTTCTGATGGTGTCCTCACAACAGACGAATACTCAATCATCATCAAACGCATCACCATTGACAATGTTTTAGTGAAACCAATCAATGCAAAAGCCATAGCTACCTGGGTCATTGAGGGGAGCCTTGCCTTTACTGGTGACCTTGATACTGGATCATCGTTTACACTTACTTTCCCAAATACAACCATTATGCCGAAGGACATCCCTCCGGACAGTATAACTATCAATGGTGTGCAGGTGCAGTCTGCAACTGGCTCTGGTAATGTGCTCACAATCCAAATACCATCAAAGATCCAGAGTGGTGGAGTCTTCAAAATTGTTATCAGTCCAACTTCTGGAATTGTGTCCCCGGAAGTTAGCTCGACAGACTACAAAATCACTATGGTAACTAGTAAGGATCAACAGGGCGGGGAGTCGGTGTCTTTCTTTATCGCTCCTCCAATCCCTGAAACAACACTTTTAATAAAGCCGCCACAGCCAGACGGCAAAAATGGCTGGTTTGTCCATCCGCCGTCAATTGATTTTGTTTGCACTTCCAAAACCGCAACAATAAAGGTCTGGTGGAACTGGAAGAAAGACCAGTACATCAAGTGGGAGCCTGGAAATTGGTCACCGCTTGCCGATGCACAGCGCATCGACACCTTGTATTGGTATGCTGAGGACACCTATGGGACAGAAGAGCTCAAATCTTACGATTTCAAGATTGATACAATTGCCCCGACGTTCAACATAACCTATCCAGTTGGCGACACTGTCCTCACAAGGGACAATACCTACAAGATTGCAGGCATTGGCGATTCAACTGAACTTGCAATGTATGAGGACACTGAAAAGCTCCGCTTTGTTGTTCCAAACATACTTATCAATGGCAAGCAGGTCCCAATTGTCCAGCCTGACCCAAAAGGTGACACAACGAAGGTTCCGAATGCCGGCTACTTTGAAAGTATTGTTAATCTCAATGAGGGCAAAAATGTCTTCACGGTCGTCGCGGAAGATGATGCGGGTAACAGCCAGACAAAACAGGTCACCATCATTAAGGATACAATTGCACCACAGGCCAGCATAATCAAGCCAGGCCCGGCAGAATCCTCAAACTGCAATACGATTGAAATCCAGGGCAAAACAGAGCCAGAAGCACTTGTTTCTGTTGGCTCCCAGATAATACAGGTTGAGCCTGATGGCATGTTCTACTATGATTATCAGCCAAAGAAGTTTGGTGCCAACGAAGTATCATTTGAAGTTGTTGACCAGGCTGGCAACAAGACAACGCTCAAGTATACAATCTGGTGGGGCACTGAAGCCAGACTCTGGGTCACTGGTGATGGCAAACAGCCAAATATCAACGGAGCAGAACCAAATCCACCACTTCCCACAACCCCGTATGTTTCAAAAGGTAATACGCTTGTCCCATTAAGATATCTTGCAGAAAAGATGATGGGTGGCACAGTAGATTACAAAGCGGGATTGGTAACGATCACATTGCCAAATGGAACCATTATTACTCATACTATTGGCAAAAATACCTTCACCAAGACGGAAAAAGGGAAAAAACCTATTATAGTTACAATGCCAATAGCATCGGAGAATAACAAGGGTTCAGTTTTCCTTCCAATGAGAAAGTTCATTGAGGATGGACTTGGGCAGAAAGTCGAATGGAACAATGCACTCAAGCAGATAACAGTAATTATTCCACCTGATTCAACAAAGTGCAAGAAATAGCGACAATCTAGAAGAGTATCACGACAGCACCGGCAGTCTTGTCGGTGTGGCTTACTGAAACGAGCGCCGGGACCCTCTCACCAGAAATGGTGACAAAGGGGGTCCCGGTTTTTTCATGTCCCATCTCTATATTTTTTAGCACCTGGCCATTGATTCCAGTCCCAAGCGCTTTTAGGTAGGCCTCCTTGACCGCAAAGCATGCGCAAAGGTGGACCGTCGGGTCCGAATATTTGTTCGCATAGGCAATTTCTTCCGGAGAAAAAAGCCTTTCAATCAGGGTCGGCCTTTTTTGGGCCATGGCCCTGAATCTGTCACAATCTACTAGGTCAAAACCTATTCCTTTAATGGTGGACATCTGATTCCCCTATATTATAATTGGTTTTGAAAGGAAGTGTAAATGCTTTGTCAGATTTGCAAACAAAAGGAAGCGACTGGGCACTATGTTCAGGTGATAGGCTCAACGAAAGTCCTTGAATTATATATATGCGATGATTGCGCAAAAAAAATGCTGGAGTCAAGGAGGGCCCAGGCCACTTTTGGCCAAAAGGGTGTTTCTGACTGGCTCTCAAGCGTGGTTGCACAGGCAAGGGAGCAGAAGGATATTGATCTGGCTTGCCCCAATTGTGGCAAAAAATACCTTGCCTTTGTAAAAGACAATTATATTGGTTGCCCGGCTTGCTACATTGCCTTCAAGGAGAGGCTTGGTGCGATTATAAATGAATTCTCGCTCTCCAGGGAAAGTACCGAATCGCTCAAAAGTGACCTTGAAAGGGCCATCCAAGAAGAGCGTTTTGAAGACGCTGCAAAAATAAGGGATTATCTAAAATCCCAGTCCCAAAAATCCAAAAATATTCAGCCAAGTGACTGATCGGTCAGAAAGACTGGATCTTTTTGACAAGTGGTCGGCCCGATATGATGACTGCACGGGAAACAATGAATTCCCCTTTATTGGTTTCAGGGACACACTTCTTTCTGTTCTAAACCATTCAAATATTGGCGAGGAATGTTCTGTGTTGGAACTCGGCATTGGTACGGGAGCACTTGCCGTGTTGTATGCGGATATTGCAAGAAACGTTTTTGGGATTGATTTCTCGCCAAAAATGGCTGAAATATGCAGAGCTAATGTTCCAGGAGCCAGGATATTCCAAGCCGATGTCACAAAACCATTTGATTTTCTGGATGGGCAGAAATTTGACAGAGTAGTTTCAAATTATCTATTTCATGAATTTTGTGACGAAACAAAGCTCCAGATAATCGAAAAATGTTTTAATTATCACATAAAAGAAGCGGGATTCATGGTTATTGGTGACATCTCATTTGAAAACCGCATCAAACTTGACGAATGCAAAAACAGATACCTTGATCTTTGGGACGATGACGAATTTTACTGGGATGCAAATATTCTTGTAAAAAGAATTTCTGATTTGGGCTATCTGGTGTTCTATTCTCAAATTTCCGAATGCGCTGGGATATATGTCATAAAAAGAAAGCGCGCCCAAGGGGATTCGAACCCCTAACCTGCGGCTCCGGAGGCCACCGCTCTGTCCAGTTGAGCTATGGGCGCGTGCCGGATTATGTTAAAATCCGGCACGCTTGTTGTCAACCGGTTTTACCAGATTGGGATACAGGAAAGTTTCACATCAAATGTAGAATTTTCAGTGGGGCATGTGCATCCCTGACAAAGAAGTATGTATGGGCCTTCGGTTGGATTGTTTATGAGGATTCTCTCCTGGCAGGTTGGCCCGTTTGAGACACTGATTTGCTCGTCCTCCGTCGGTTTGCCATCGCCGTTTTTGTCCAGATAAAGGAACACGTCAAGATCAAGCCCTGGTGACTGGCTGTCTGTTTTTATCATCAGGTACCTTTCGCCCTTTGGAATCTTGAATGACTGGAGCTTCCACGAAGAGCCTTCAAGCTGGTTTGGCGGGTCCTGGAACACAGGCTGGTTTTTGAATTCGTTTGTTGGGAGAAGCTCAATCTCGAACGTCTTTGTTACCTCCTGGGTCGTGTCCTTGAAAAGCGCCACGGTTTTGAGGTTTATTGTTTTCTTGCCTGGGCTTGGTGCACCACCCAGCCCAGTTTCGATTGTTGCGCCTTCTTTGTCTAGTTTGTTCCAGTTTTTGCTGTCCCATGACCAGTAGAAGCCAACAACTGGCGTTGTGTTTTCAATTTTTGCTTCAAGCTTAAACGGGCTGCCGCTGTTTACTTTTATCCCTTTCTCTGACGTTTTGATGTCCAGCTTGAATTCTTTTGCCGAGAAGGTGAAGCGGATTTTGATTTTTTTCCAGGTTTTATCTGAATCGTTTACCAGCTTCAGGGGTTTTTGCGGGTCGAGAAATGCTGTGTTGCCCATGGTGTAGTTTTTGCCATTTGTGGAAACCTTTATCGGGGTCGCTTCGACTTTGACCTTTGAGAAGAATGTGCCCATGTAGCTGTATTTTTCAAAAGTGTAGCTTCCAGGGGTGTATCCTCCGCCGCTTATGAAATTCGGAGGTCTCAGTTCGTCCGAATTTTCCAGCATTTCCAATTTTACGCTGGTTTCTTTTGATGAGAATACTTCTGGAGCTTGGTTTTGTTTTCCAATGCGTCCTGGAACAGAGAGTTTCACATTATAAGAGGAGCCTTCGTTGACCACAAAGCGTGAAAGACCTGTGAAACCATATTTTGTTATACAGTCAATGATGTAATAGGGCTCGTAGCCAAGATCAAATGTGCATTTTCCCTCGGCGTTTGTGTACCTCCAGAACGATATCATGTTTCTTGCCTGCCAGCCCGACCTTGCAACAATCATTGCACCTTCGACCGGTTGATTGTCGGCATCGGTAACTGTAAATACGACCTTTGCTGTGTCGGTGTAACCAGAGCCTTTCTGGTTGTACTTTTTGTCTTTCTGGTTGTGCACCGTGGTTGTGACGTCAAAATAAGAATCATCACCACGCCAGCCCATTACTGTCGATGTGGTTTTTGCCTTGTGGTCAAACCCCTCCGAGGAGCCCCATGGTTCGTCCAAGAAGTTGGTGTCGCCTGCACTTGGCTCAAGATGTGTCCACCCTTGCGGGAGCCAGACCTCGTTCCACTGGTGGTCTTCACCCCTGTCGGCAACGACATAGCATGGAATGAGTGCTGTCCTGGCAATTGCGCAGAACACGATCGATTGCTCACCGCATGAGCCATAGCGTTTCCTGAATATGTGCCATGGATAGAGGTCCTGCGTTAGATAGCCGAAAGTGTTTTTGGAGTCTTTTTTGCCTGGATTAACAAGAATGTGGAGATTTGTTATGGCCTCTTCAAGTGTTTTTCCTTTTGATGCGGTGTTTATCATAGAATCGCCGTATGATTTTGTGTCTGTGGCCATGCCTTCTCTCCAGAAAACGCCATTCCCTTCGAATATGTTTTCCTGGTGCTGCCACCATGCCTCTTTTGTGATCCCGTAGTCATCGGGCCCTTTTTCCCACCATGACGCATTGACGGCAATTGGCATTTCGTAGTACACGCGCGGGTGGACAACAAACCAGTAATAGTCGTCCTTAGAAAGCTCAATCCTTCCTTCAGATGTCTGGTAGGCACAAGTTGTCCAGTCACCCTTTTCAACGATTTCGACGTATCCAAGCTTCTTGTCCGCCTCGTAGATTGAGACTGCATTTCTCAGGAACACACTCTGCTGTCCCATTCTGACAACAAGCCTCAAAACTTCCGGGTTTGTGTTTGCAATGGAGAACGCGACTTCATCTAGATATTTTTCGGGGCATTCCTGCAGCAGTTTCTTGTATGTCTCAATGGCCTGTTTGTCATCGTCCCAGGGCAGTATTGAAGACTCCCTGTAGTATTTTGTGAAATAATCTGCTCTTGTCATGAAGGGTGGCGTTGGGATGAATGACCAGGACCTGAACTCCTGGAGCTCCCCGGCGTTGTATTTGTAAACGATCACCCTTCCATCGACATTTGCGATTGCCAGCTCGACCTTGCCATCCTGGTCAACATCGGCAATGCAGGGATTCGAGTAATCGCCAACATCGATGCCATCGGTAAGGGAAGTTTTCTTGAAATCAGGGCCCTTGAGGAAGCAAAGCAGGCCTTTTTCATTGCCGAGGACAATGTCTGCCTTGCCATCGGTATCAAGGTCGCCGATCGAGGGTGAAACATACTCTCCACATTCAGCATTTGGCTGGTTGCCAAGCGGATTGAAACTTGGACCGATCAATATTTTGATGGATGATTTCTCTGTGGTGACAATATCTGGTTTTTTGTCGCCATTCAGGTCGCCCACAGCAATTGGCCCGGCAGATGTAACAGAGAGCTTTGTTTTTTTGACAAAATCTGGCCCATCTGAGACGTATACGCCTGTGCTGTCCCTCCAGACCAGGTCTACCTTTCCATCGCCGTTCATATCAGCAAGGCAGGGGCTGAGGTCTCTTCCAAAGACAAATTTTGTGCCAAACTCTTTTTTCTGGAAAGTAAAGTCTGTCCCGTCCCTTTCCATTGAAAAGAGGACACCATCATTGTTGCCTGCTATGAGGAGGTTGTCTGAGATGGCAAGCCTTACTTCATCATCAAATGATGGCATTATTGTGTCTGTTGAGGATGAATATCCTGAAGGTATGTCGTTCATTGATTCAACAAGGCGGATGACCCCAAACTGATCAACATAGATCATGCCCTTTGAGCAAAGTGTTGCAAAAGTATTGGGGAGCATCGTTGTAAAGTTTCTCTGGTCTAGTTTTTTGGTTTCTGTCCCGTCATAGTAGATCATGCCCTTGGTGTCGCTGTCTTTTGCAAAGACCACCTTATCTGGTGCTGATGGTGTTGTCATTGGGGCAAGCCATTCCCTGTCGCCTGTTGTTTGCTCTGATTGTGCAGGCACAGAAAAACTTGGGCCTTTAAAATAGTACCAGCCACCGTTTTTGGGACATACTACAAGGTCGGAATTTCCGTCACCATCAATATCCGCAATCGAAAGCCTGGCACTATTATCGATTGAATCTGGTAGGATGGGCATTTTTTCAAAATCACCCACTCTTACGATTTCTGGTTTTCTGCCAGATGATGAGACGACAAGTACCTCGATTTTATCGGGCAGGAGTGTTGCTGCCTGCATAAATGTGGACGGGGAGAGCCTTGTTGATGTTTTTGAAAGTTTCTCGAAAGCAAGTGTCAAGTCCCCCCTGATCCATTCCGGGCACCTTAGCTCA
>Ga0116185_1000155_pt1 | contig 91430 bp, 71 predicted proteins | sample AD_JPNNA7_MetaG_FD_89754 | JGI IMG/M metagenome (GOLD analysis project Ga0116185, IMG submission 89754) | Active sludge microbial communities of municipal wastewater-treating anaerobic digesters from Japan - AD_JPNNA7_MetaG | ecosystem: Engineered > Bioreactor > Anaerobic > Digestate | place...
AACCTGGGCATGCACACCTTCAATCCCGGAGGCGGAAACCACGCCGCCACACCAACCTTCAATCCCCCGGCTGGTGTTTACAGTGGGACTGTCAGCGTTTCCATCAGCAGCACAACGGCTGGGGCAAGCATTCGCTACACAACCAACGGAAGTGATCCCACAGAGACATCAACCCTTTATACTGCACCGATTTCTGTGAGTTCCACCACCACCATCAAAGCAAGAGCCTATGCTGCGGGCATGGATCCTTCGTATGTGGCATCGGCAACTTACACCTTCCCCACCATGATCCAGAATATAGCCGCGCTTCGTGCAGCCAACGCGGATGGAACAACTGTCTATCACATCCCCAATGAGGTGATCCTCACATTCCAGCAAAACTGGAGACATCAGAAGTATGTCCAGGACGCCACAGGTGGCATCCTGGTTGACGATTATCCGGGAATCATTACCACTACATATAACATTGGCGATGGTATTACCGGTATCACAGGCACCCTGAGCAGATATAACACGCAAATGCTACAATTCTGGCCCACGGTCAACACTCCTCCGGCCTCTTCCACTGGAAACGCGATTCCGACTCCGGAACTCACGATTGCTCAAATAAACGCAGACCTGGAGACTCACCAAGGCAGGCTGGTGAGAATCAACGGTGTGCATTTCACTTCTCCAACCGGCAACTACGCAACTGGCCAAAGCTATGACATTCAGGATGCCACAGGTACCATGGTCTTCAACACCGGATTCTATGATGCGGATTATATAGGAACCCCGATGCACACCGGAGATTTCGACCTACTGGCCATAGTAACCCAGTTTAACACCACCAGCCAGATCACCGCCCGCATGCTGAGCGACTTCAATCCCGGCGGTGCAACCCAGGTGGCCACTCCCAGTTTCAACCCTCCAGCCGGAACCTACGTGAATCCGATCAGTGTAACCATATCCTGCGCCACCGCAGGGGCTACTATCCGTTATACAACAAATGGGTCGGAACCCACCGAATCTTCCGCTACCTACTCCACACCGATTGCGATCAGTGAAAATACCACTCTCAAGGCCAGGGCTTACGCCGCCGATCTTGACCCCAGTTCCATTGCCACAGCGGTGTATAATTTCTCCACCCAACAGCAAGACTTGTTCTTCTCCGAATACCTCGAAGGCAGTTCAAATAACAAGGCCATCGAGATATTCAATCCCACGGGAACCACTGCAGACCTTTCCCAGTATACTGTCAGGCTTGCTTCCAACGGTAACGAATGGTCTTCCACCAACAGCGTGACCCTGTCCGGCAGCCTGCCCAACGGAGCAGTTTACGTGATAGCAAACGCAGAAGCAAGCCAGGATATTCTCAACATTGCCGATATCACCCATACTGTGACCTATTTCAATGGTGATGATTGCCTGGGATTGTTCCATGGGGAAACCCTTATAGACATCATTGGAGTTTATCAGGAAGATCCTGGCACCGCCTGGCCTGTGGCAGGAGTTGAAGGCGCCACTCTCAACCATACTCTGATTCGTAAACCTGCCATCACCCAAGGGAATATCGATTGGGCATCCAGCGCCGGCACGAATATGGATGACTCAGAATGGCTGGTCCACGATATCGATTACATAGCTGATCTGGGAATGCACACCTATGAACCCGGAGGCGGCGACCAGGTGGCAACACCCACGTTCAATCCACCCGCCGGAGCCTACAGCCAACCTATATCTGTGGCTATCTCCACCACCACACCCGGAGCCACTATCCGCTATACAACCAACGGAAACGACCCCACCGAGAGCTCCTCGATCTATACGACTCCCATTCAGGTGAACTCAAATACCACAATCAAAGCCAGAGCCTACGCGGCGGGCATGGATCCCAGCTACATAGCGACTGCCACTTACTCCTTCGCGGTTGTAGTGCATAACCTGACTCAACTACGCCAGCAAACACCTGGAGACGGAACTGTTTACCGGGTGAGCGGTGAAGTTGTCCTGACCGCCCAACAAAACTTCCGCAACCAGAAATGGCTTCAGGATGCTGACGCCGGCATCATGATCGATGATCCATCCGGGGTCATCACCAGCAACTATAACGTCAAGGATGGTATACAAGGGCTTACCGGCACGATCGTCCGCTACAACAACATGTTGGAACTAGTTCCCACCGTAAATCCTGGTCCCGCAAGTTCTACTGGCAACACACTGAATATACCTGAGGTGACCACAGCCATGGTCAATGCCAACGTAGAGCAGTATCAGGCCCGTTTGGTCCGCTTTGAAAATGCCCACTTTGTGGAAACAGGCAACTTTGCCAGTGGCACAAATTACACCCTGGAAGACAATGCTGGAACCATAGTATTCCGCACTGTAATATATGACGCGGATTACATCGGCCAACCCATCCCATCCGGCAATATGACCATTGCGGCTATTGTCAATCAATACAATCAAACCCCGCAGGTCTTTGCGAGAAGGCAATCTGATCTGGGTTTCGTCAGTGTTGACGACGATCTCAACGCCCCTCTGAAGAACCAACTGATTGGGAACTACCCCAATCCATTCAATCCCAGTACGACGATCAGATTCACACTGGAGAAGTCAGCCCCGGCGCAGATCACCATCTACAACCAGAAAGGCCAGCTTGTAAAGAGCTTCACTCTGGACAACCCTGCCAAGGGTATGAACAGCTTAACCTGGAACGGAACTGACGACAATGGCCGTTCAGTTGCCAATGGAGTATATTTCTTCAGACTCAAATCAGGTTCCTTTACCAGCACTAAAAAAATGGTCCTAATGAAATAACTTGAAACTCAGAAGTCACTTATTCTGCCTGATCGCGATTGTAATATGGTCCAGCCTGGAGATCACAGGAAAGCTGGTGGGAGCGGGGATAGACCCCTACACGCTCACTGCCTGGCGGTTTGTGATTGGTGGCCTGGCTATGTTGCCATTCGCGATCAGGCAACTCCTGATAAATAAACCAGAATTAGGCATTGGCAGCATACTGCACATCGGCGCGCTGGGAATAATCAACGTCTGTGCCAGTATGCTGCTTTTGCAATTATCGATATTCTATGGCAAGGCCTCTCTCTCGGCTGTTATCGTTGCCATGAATCCCCTGTTTGTCACCCTCTTTGCCAGATTGATCTTGAAGGAAGGATTGAATCTGCTGCAGTTCGTCTTTTTACTGCTGGGGATTTTTGGCCTAATCATGATCGTTCTCACAGAACGAAGCTTTGGTAGCACAGAGTATCGCAATCTCCCGCTGAGCATCCTGCTGGCTGTGATTGCTTCCGTTACTTTTGGTTTATACTCTGTACTGACCAAAAGCGCCGTGGGCAGATATGGAAATCTCATCACAAATTCGCTATCCTTCATCATTGGCGGAATCGTGCTCACCTGCGTCAACCTGTTGATAGGAAAACCTGTCCTCTTCGAGCCAAACAGCTCAAACCTCCTGTTTATGGCTTGGCTGGGTGTGGTGATAACCGGTATTGCCTATTTGCTCTACTTTGAAGGAATGAAGCACATAACCGCGTCCCGGGCTTCGTTTTACTTTTTCCTGAAACCCGCGTTGGCGTCTTTGCTGGCCTATCTTATTCTGAAAGAGTTTTTAAGCATCGGTCAGTTGATCAGTGTGGTGATCATTGTTGTAAGCCTTGCGGCAAGCAACCTCTCTCAGTTGATTCCCAAAAAAGAGCCAAACCGATAAAGGCATCAGATCATCGACTGGAAAATGATTAACCAGCGACTCCGATGTTTTCCCGTTCAGAACATTCCCCATAACATTCCGCATATTGCTTCATAGCTCCCGCCTTTGCTGCTCCTGGCTTTGATGCCATCATCCTTAGGTCATCCTTATAAATTATAAGGTTGACCCCAGGAAGACCCAGGCTGGAGAGGGTGATGCAAATGAGGACCATCCCTTCATAATATATAGGTGCTAGGACTAGGTCGTGGAAAGGTAGAATGGAAATAGAAAACATTATGTTCTACGGCTCAAAGAATAATTCAGGAGGCAAGAGCCTGAGCCTTTTTCAAGGTCGTCAATTTCAAGCCCATCCCTTCCACTTGCGTTATAAACTTACGCAGGGCATCCAATTTGGCTCTGCTATGGCAATGGGTAATAATTATAATCGGTTCTCTGCGCCCCTTGTATTTACCAAGGGATGAAATCTTGCTGGCAAGAGTTGCGTCTGTATTATCAGGAACATCAAGGAAAATATCACGTTTCAATGCAGGATAGCCAAGTGTTTTAGCCAAAGAGGGCACAACGCTTTCACCCGTGGTAGCGCTGTCGATGAAGATCAGGCCCTTGGAGTCCAGATAGTTTAGGACCGCAGTCATGGCTTCCCGATTGGCAGTAACCGCGCTGCCGGTATGGTTGTTGGCTCCCATTGCCATGGGTAGTTGAGCATGGAAATCCGCCAGGGTGGTCACGATCTCATCAGCGGAAGCATTTTTCTTGATATACCTTGCTCCAGTTGCGCTGGTATTCGATACAGCTTGCATGGGCGCGTGGATAAGAACTTCGTGTCCATGAGAAGCCGCAACTGCTCCGGCTTTCTGGGTGTGTGGAAGATCGGGCAATACCGCAAAAACCACTTCTTTGGGTAAACTGGCATAGTCGTCCAACAGCTCGCCCGCAAAATTGCCAAAGTCATCGATAATAATTACGATTGGTGGGATTTCTTCCCCATTATCCCATGAATAGCTGAACTTGCTCAGAGGCAATTCTGAGTATTTATCTGCCGGCTGTTCAATTTCTTCAGATGCTGGTGTCTCTTCTAACGTATTGATACTATGTTCATCAGTGGCATCATTATTATAGTCTTGTTTAACATTATCCCTGCATCCTATTACTAATAATAAGGTTATGATTATGATTACACTATATAGATGTCTCATTTGTTCCTGCTCCAGACGATTCTATCACCTGGCTCGATGCCATGTTTATCCACCATTCCCGCTTTTAGTTCCAACGTGTATTTATTGACAGCCATGCTTTCTATTCTCTCTTCGCTGAAGGGTGTGGTCTTTTCCTCAATTTGGAAGATGATTCCGGATTCGTCAATAAAAAGCATATCCAAAGGCATATATGTGTCTTGCATCCAAAAACCATAAGGGACTTTCCCATCGAAAACGAACAGCATCCCCTGGTCGTCATTCATAGTTTCCCTGTATTTTAGACCCTGGTGAAGAGCGTTTTCCGTTTCAGCGATCTCAATGGAGAAATTGCCTTTCGCCAGACCCTGGGGAGATTCTATTCTTAGCTTGCCATCTTCACGAAACTCGATGTTCTTAACAGGTTCGTTTTGAGGGGCTTCTTTGTGACAGCCAAGCAGTAAAACTGCAATAATGGCCAGGCAAAGGGTTTGCAGGATCTTTATCATGATGTGCCTCACTTTAAAAGAACCATCTTGCGAATTGCCGATTTTGCGGAAGATGTAAGTCTGGCAAAATACACTCCGCTGCCTACAGGCTGTCCGCTGGTATCCCTGCCATCCCAGACTACCGAATGCCTGCCTGCTGCAAGCCGGGCGTCGATCATTGTTTTCACCAATTGTCCTTTGACATTGTATATATTCAGAATAGCTCTGTCCGTAGTTTGCAGTGAAAACCTTATCTCTGTCGCTGGATTGAAAGGATTTGGATAGTTCTGCTCCAAACCAAACGATAAGGCTGGAGTGGAAGGATCGTCTTCAGCGTTGCCGGTGTTGATAAAAATGGAACCAGGGACACCATTCAAAGAATATTGCAGAGTAAAGCTCTGGGGATTATCCTCCAGTTCAATAAACAGAGAGTCAGACTGGGTATTGTAGCCTGCGAAGCCATAAGTTTCTGTCTCTGGGTTGAAAGACTGGGCGAATGGATGGTTAAAAGCTGCTCCGTTATGATATACGTGCAGAATATTGACAGGGCTGGTCGAAAGCTCCAGGGAACAGAGGAACTCTGGATCGGCTAAGTCAACGACCAGATACTGATCGAAGTGAGCGCTGATGCCTGGATCAGTGGGAGTTTCAGGGATGCCTGACTGCACGGGTAGTAAATAGGCTGCCTCATAGAGATACTTACACAGCAGATAGGCATCAAAAGCATCGACATCATTGTCGTTATCCAAATCAGCGCAATCAAGCCTGGGAGCTGTCCACGGCCTGGGGTCTATATCTGTCAAAGGATCGAGGCCAACAGCATAATCCAGGATCGCCCTGACATCAGTGATGTTGACAACACCATCCGCTGTAACATCCCCATAACTCAGGTTGGAGCTATCAATGCCAATGATACGCACATCGTCGATATAGATTCCGTCGGCATTCACACCTTGATCTGAGGAGATTCTGAAACGCAGGTAGAAGTTGTTGCCCGCGAAAGATGCCAGATCGAAGCTTGAATCGATCCAACTGCTTTGCGTGCCGGTAAAACTGCCCAACTGAGTCCAGGTTGTGCCAGTATTTGAGCCCTCAACATAAACGAAATCGTATCCATCCTCAAGAGAGTATTTACAACGAAAATGAAGGCGGGGATTGCTGACAGCGGCAAGCGAAACAGGATTCGTAAGGCGGGCTGTCCGGTTTTGATTGTTGCCATAGTTGCCGTTGGGAGAATCTGTGAGAACCATGCTGCCGTCTTCTAACACGGTGTTCCAATTGCCATTAACAGTCCAGTTACCCAGCCCCTGCTCAAATTCGTCAGCAAAAACAGGGGTTTGCAACACAATGATGTTCCGATAATTACCCATTTGCCCCGGGGTTGATTCAGCAAGGATCGTCAGTTGATAAATACCATGCCCCGGAGCGTTGATCTTTACATCATAGCTGCCAGTGAAGATATGCGCACTAAAAAGGCCTTGCTGGTCGGTGATGACCTCAAGTGGTGGTTCGGTGCCAATGGTCAGAGTTGCGGCGGGAACGGGATTTCCCAGATGGTCTCTCACCTGTCCATTGTACGTTACCTGCACCGCGGGAAAGAGAGTAAAGTTTTCAACCACCGATCCACTGGGGGGAACAATGATTTGCCTTGTTTGGCTTTCGTAGCCGTGTGATGATACAGTAAGCTGGTAAGTGCCCGGCAACAGAATGCGGTGATAGTCTCCCACATCCGGGTCGGTGTTTACCTGCCTTGCGTTGCCGCTGACGCTTATCCTGGCGGAAAGTGGAGCGCCGGATGGAGATGTAACCAATCCGCTCACTCCTTTGTGCACAAACTCCATATATGACAGCATCGATTCCTGGTTCAGGTTCCAGAATCCGGGCAACTGATTAGCTGGCGGCCATTTGTTTAACCCAATCTCCATTGTTATATCCATGCAGTCTGTAAAACCATAGAACCAGTCTTGCATCGATCCCGTGATCACATACCATTGAGCGCCATTGGTAATTCCCTGTGGGAATTCGTAGCTATTGTACATGGAAGAATTGTGTGATGTATATGTCAGGGCTGCCTGGATCAGGATGTCATTGTCCGGAGTCAAAGTATAGGTATAGTCCCAAGGATAGTTTGCCACCAGCTCTCCCCCATGGAAGTTTGCGGAAAGGACAAAACTGTTTGAGGTTGCGTGGTTCATGATGGCAGTGTTTTCGATGGCAGTGGGATAGCCATCTGGATGTTGATTTCCGCTTGGCATGGGAAAGTTTCTATTCAGGTCGACTCCAGTGGCATTATAGCGTTGTCCCAGTACAAAGCCATCCGGGTTCATCATTGGGCAGATCCAGATCTCTGTGTTGTTGACCAGGTTTGTGATCCGATCATTGGTTCCATACTCCGAAGTAAGCTGCTGGATCAGACGTATACACATATCGTAGCCCACCACTTCATCGCCATGAATAGATGATATATAGCGAAACTCTGGTTCTGCTTCCTGGAGAGTTGGATTATCTGTGATTTTCAAAAAATACAGAGGCCTGTTCTGCGTAGAACTGCCTACCTGAACAAGCTGGCAAATATTCGGATAGCTATTGGCAGTGGATACCATAAACTGGTTATACTGATCGATCGAATAATACTCGTTCTTCGGAGAGCCGTATTTGGGCGAGGAATGAAGCAGTTGTGCGTTCTCCCTGGCGGGATCGGGCAGCTTCTGCGGCACCAATCCCAAATCCTGGATCTGTAAGAATTCATTATCATTTCGAACGTATGCAATGATATTGCCGCTTTGGCGATTCACATAGTCCACGCTGATGCCTGCCATATTCAAAGCCTTGACATCCTCATTAAGACGCCAACTTTGAATCAGGATTGGATAGCTGAATCCTGAGACAGTCAGGACTGCGAAAATGGTTAGTATGAATAAGCGTTTCATATAATTCCTTAGTGGTTCAATATACCCTAAACTGCCATGATATGCATTATTCAGGCCAAATCAGATAAAAGCCAGGCTAACAGCGTCACGCGATTGACATTGCTTAATGCTGCTTCATTCCTGATCTGACATGGTTCACAAGCAACCGCTGCACTGCGCCTGGCGTTGGTCAAAAAAACCCGGATGCTTATTCTGTCAACTCATTTCACTTTTTCGCTTGTCAAATTTCTGTCCTGATAAATCTGGTATCGCTTATGAGAAACTATACAATATTATTAATCATCTGCATCCTTTTAATGTCCACATATCCCTTGATTGGAGGATCATGGCAATGGGCGACCAGTTTTGGCGCCCAGGGTATGGAATCTGTCTGGGATATGGATGTGCACTCGTATTCCGGGGATATCTATGTAGGTGGAGATTTTACTGATTCCTTACTCATTGAGGGAAGTGTATATCCAGCCTCAGGTGAGTCTGATTCATATATAATTAAATACAACGATCTTGGAATCTTCCAATGGATCAGGACCTTTGGGTCTACTGAACAGGACGTGTGTCTTTCAATAGCAACTGATGCCGCCGGGAACTGCTGCTTTTCGGGATTCTATTCCGGCACTTTGGTGATTGGAAACAATCAATACCAGAGTAATGGAGGTTGGGAAGGTTATTTGGGAAAATTGTCCCCTGATGGAGATCTTCTCTGGTTTCGCTCCTTCGGAGGCCCTCTTACGGATCTTGGATATGGAATATCAGTTGATTTGGCAGGGAATTGCTATGTTACAGGCTGGTTTGGGGGTAATATCGACTTTGGCAACAACATATCCATCACCAGTTTTGGAGGCAGCGATATTTTCCTGCTTAAGACCGACCCCAATGGCAACCCTCTCTGGGCAAGACATGCAGGCACTGCCGGAGTTGAATATGGATACAAGGTGGATGTCAGTGCCAATGGTTACGCGTATGTAACTGGATATGCAAGTCCTGGCAGTGATTTTGATGGAGTGGTTACTGACGCGTCGGGTATGTTTGTTGCCAAGTACGATCCAATGGGAAACATCGAATGGGTGCTTCCCTCATATAACACAGGCGCAATCAATATCGGTATTTCCTGGGTGGATTTGGTATCTCACGACGGTGTGGTCATTGGACGTGTGACGGGCACTGGAATTATTGGCGACACTGTTATTAACAGCGTAAACGAATCTGATGATATTTATGTGGCTAAGTTCAGTTCTGACGGTTCCTGGACTGAAGTTCAACACTATGGAGGGCCAGGTTCTGACAAAGGACGGGCAGTTGATAACCGCAATCCTTTAACCATGCTATTCAGCTTCGAGGAGCAAATCAATATTGGTAACCACACTCTTAACTCCAATGGACTTTCAGATGTCGTAATCTACAATAGCATTTATCCTCCTGTATCCTTTGGAGGTGAGAATGTCGATATTGGAAATAGTGTAAAACGCCTTCCCTTGGATAGATTTGTTGTGACAGGCTGGTTTAGCGGCATCGTGAGGTTTGGCAACCATGTGATCAACAGCGGTTCAAATACCAACCAGGATGGGTTTGTGGCTTTATATGACGCCCTGGCCTCAAATGTTGATGATCCAAACGCAACTGCCTATAAACCGCTACTCTGCTATCCCAATCCAAGCAGCCAATCGATAACGATTGAGGGTAAGGGTCTCGATAAGGTAAGCGTGTATAACATACGGGGACAGTTGATCCGTGAACTTGCTCCCAACAGAAGCGTTGACGGCATAAACAGCTTCTATTGGGATGGACGAGATGCCTCTTCTGTAAATTGCTCTCCAGGCGTTTATCTGGTCAAAGCCGGACTCAAAAGTGCCAAGGTGATACTGCTGGACAAATGATTCCCCTTTCTGGCGCCCTATCATTATCCTTGTTGTGGCTGTCTTGGTTTTGTTTGTTTTGGCAAACTTAATCCCTGCCTCAGACAACGGGCTGTTCCCCATCAAAAAAATGAACATACCCGGAAAGCTCGCTGAAGAAGCACCAAACTCTCAGAACCAACAACAAAAGCCCATTGAAAACGTTCCACCGGTGGCTAACGAATTGACACCTATATCTGGGTTCATTGACAAGTTGAGAGGATACTCCCAAAAACAGACTGGCAGTATCAGGATCGCTTATTTTGGAGATTCGATAATCGAGGGTGACCTGATCTCGGGCATGCTGCGCTATCAACTGCAACAGCGATATGGAGGGTCTGGAATAGGATTGGCCCCCATCACTTCAATTGTAAGCGAATTCCGCACAACTATCCGCCATCGTTTTTCGCGGAATTGGGAAACACAATCCTTTATGTCGGGAAAGAGCGGCAATTCTTCTTTGGGCATGATAGGTTATACCTTTATCCCCAGAAACTACTATTATGCGGAAACCATTGTCGAGAAAGCTGCTCCCCCACAGGTTGGCGATAGCGTATTCATCGATACCGCAACGGCAGACAGTGCTGGCATCGCACCCAAGCAAGCTGAAAAGGTAAAAAAGAGATTCTACGTTGATGGACCAGCCTGGGTGGAATATTCTGGAACAAAAGTCAAAGGTGGGGCTCAGACCTTCAGGCGTATCCGCCTATTCTACAGCCATGCTTCCGAAGGCTCTTATGTGAATGTTATCCGCGATGGAGGCAGTCCACAACGCTATCAGCTAAGACCTTCCTCCGGCGTCAATATCCTGGATTTGGGCAGCGGCTCCGAAATCAGCAAGATTCGCCTGGAATTCAATCCCCTTGATCCTGTCCACCTTTATGGTGTCAGCTTTGATGACGCGACTGGTTTGTATGTGGACAATCTTGCGGTCAGGGGATACTCTGGCCTCTATTTCCAGAGGATATCCAAAGAGACATTGAAAGATTTCAACGCGGCTCTGGATTATGACCTGATTATCCTCCAATATGGCGAAAATGTATCGAGTCCCAATATTCGGGATTACAGTAATTACCGGCAAGGCATGATCAAAACCGTACGCCACATCCAATCTGCTCTTCCCGGAGTGCCCATCCTGCTGATCAGCGCTCACGACCGGAGCGTAAAACAAAACGGTGTGATGGCTACTTCCGGGGACATACCTGTTCTTGTGGAAGCTCAGGGAAAAGTAGCCCGGGAGACAGGATGCGGATTCTGGAACCTCTATGAGGCCTTGGGTGGATACAACTCCATGCAAGGATTGGTGAAAGCCAAACCGGCTTTGGCAAACCGCGATTACACCCATTTTACCAAGGCAGGCGCGGACATGGTTGCCGAATTGCTGTTCAAAGTGATTACCACCGGCCAGGCTCAATGATATGTTCCGCAAGCTCGTAACCAGTTTTGTCTGTCTCAGCCTGTGCCTGCTTTCTGCTCAGGATAAACTTCCCATCGATCTTATGACGGAGATTGAACAGGTGGAGGAGTTTCCCATCGAGGTGGACAAACTCGACGAATTCATCCAAAGCTACTACACCCTGCTCGACAGCGAAGAATACTTAAAAGGATTTAGCTTTATAAAAACAGACAGCAATACGATACACAACTGGGAAAAGCGCCTGTCCGGTTTCCTGCTGAAACTTATGGAACTGCGGAGCGGGCTGCGGGATCAGGTGACGATCTATCAAATAGGTGATTCCCATATTAAATCAGGATTTTTGGCGACAACGGTGCGCGCTTCTCTCAAAGAGTATTTTGAAGCGGGGGATTCTGGGCAACATGGCACCCTGAATTATCAATTCACAGGGGTCAATGGCGGATCGTTTCAAAACCTGCTTAAGAACACATTGATCTTCAACCGTTGCAAAGAGCTTTCTCCGGATCTGATAATCATCTCATTGGGCACCAACGATGCACAGGGAACCTATAATGCAAAACGTTTCCGAGGTGAGTTGGCGGCCTTTATGAATGAATTAAACGCCGTACAGGAGGAGGCGGTAATTCTGTTTACCCTGCCTCCGGACAGCAACAAAAGAGGCAAGCACAACGCCGATCTGGAAAAGGTCGGGTTTGAGATAGAGTCTTGGGCGGAAGAACATGATTATGCCTGGTGGGATCTGAGTGTCGTAATGGGGGGCAAAAAGTCCATCTCCAAATGGAGATCGGAAGGATTGGCCTCCAAAGACATGGTCCATTTCAGTCCCCAGGGTTACATGCTGCAAGGCAAGCTGCTTTATCAGGCGCTGATGCGCGCTTACACGAGTTACGCGGGAGCGGATGAATGAACTGGACTGCATTTTTACGTCAGCTGTTGTATGATCCCGCAAATCCATTGATTTTCAACAGTTCTTTTTTCCTTGGCTTCTTCATAGTGTTGATGCTGTTTTACCCCCTGGTCGTCTCCAGGATCAGGGTTAGAACCTGGTACCTGCTGCTGTTTTCCCTCTATTTCTACTACAAGACCAGCGGTGTATTTCTTCTTCTGCTGCTGCTTACTGCGGGCATCAACTTTGTTATCGGATCCTGGATTGCCAAAGCAAACAGCAAGGCTGCGAAAAAAAGACTGATCTGGCTAAGCATTGCCTGGAACCTTGGTTCGCTTGGGTGGTACAAATACACAAACTTCATTATCGACACCATCAACCAGATAACAGGTGGCTCGATTCCCGCCATGGATATTTTCCTGCCGGTTGGGATATCGTTTTTCACTTTCCAGACCATGAGTTACACTCTGGATATCTATTTTGGTAAGTTGGAGCCCATCCGCAGTTTTGCCGATTTCGCGTTTTTCGTGTCGTTCTTCCCGCAATTGGTAGCTGGCCCCATCCTGCGGGCATCGCAATTCATACCCCAGATCAACGCGCGCTTATCACTCGATAAAGAAAGGATCGCCCAAGCCCTGGTGCTAATTTTTGCCGGATTGATCAAGAAGGGGGTGATTGCGGATTATATCAGCCTGAATTTCGTTGATCGTGTGTTCGATAATCCCGCCCTTTTCTCCGGAGTAGAGAACCTGCTGGCCGTGTATGGCTATGGTTTGCAGATCTATTGCGATTTTAGCGGCTACTCCGATATCGCGATTGGCCTGGCAACACTGATGGGATTTCATCTTCCGGCAAACTTTAACAGCCCCTACCGCGCCACTTCGATCACGGACTTCTGGCGAAGGTGGCATATATCACTCAGCTCATGGTTGAGGGATTATCTTTATATACCTTTGGGAGGTAACCGCAAGGGGAAAGTCCGAACCTATATCAATTTACTTTTGACCATGCTGTTAGGCGGTTTATGGCATGGAGCTTCCTGGAATTTTGTGTTTTGGGGAGGAATACATGGCATTGCCCTGGCGATCGATAAGTTTTTTATCGGACTCAAGCTGTTTCAAAGAGTATCCAACCAACATGTCCAGAATTTTTTGAAGCTGCTTGGTGTTTTATTGACCTTCAACTTCGTTTCCTTTGCGTGGATTTTCTTTCGTAGCCAGAGTTTCTCCAGCGCCTGGCAAATGATCTCGCTGATCTTTAACCAGATCAACGCTGAACGTTTTATCATCTGGATTTCTCAATACAGGATAGTGGCTGCTTTGATAGCTTTGGGATACCTGCTCCATTGGCTGCCAAAGCAATACAAGGTACTATGTGAAAAAGTGCTGTGCAAGTCTCCTATACTCGTTCAATCTATCATTTTAGCAATCATCATCTGGGTCTTGTTCCAGTTCAAATCCTCTGAGGTTCAGCCTTTTATCTATTTCCAGTTTTAAAAAACGCTATCATTTTCGTACGATGCGTTAGGCGTACTTAATCCTTTCATACAGCTATACCCATTTACGCAGATTCAGATGGCCCTCATACCCTCATGACTCACTGATCACTAATTGATCGCTGACCAATCGCCCAAACGGTTATCGTTCGGACATCAATGGGCGTTCAATACATCGTCAGAAAATGAGGAGAACATGGGGAAATCCCCCTTGATATACTTGCACCAATGAATTCAATACGCTTACTATTCCGTTTTTACTTCATAGCTCCGTCCTTTGCTGCTACAGGCTTTGGAGCCATCATCCTTAGGTCATCCTTATAAATTATAAGGTTGACCTAAGGAAAATATAGACTTAGCCTCCTCGCGCGCGCGAGGGCTTGCTGAATTTGAGATCAGACCGATTTCGCTTGACAGATAAGCCCCGCGCAAATGTTATTCTGGACAAGTTAATTTCCTTAGAAAATCATACCCTGCGCTGCGGGGAGCTGGAGATACAAATGAAATATTACAAAAAGCTGATTGGCGAAAAGTGCTACCTTTCGCCTATCTCTTTGGATGACGTGGAACGCTACACCGAATGGGTGAACGACATGGAGATGGGACTCTTCATGCAGTTTTCCATTGGAATCATTGATTTGGACAAGGAACGTGAGCTTTTGCAGCAACTGATGAAGGAAAGTTTTACATTCGCGATCGTGGAAAAGGACATCAACAAAGCCGTTGGCAACTGCAGTCTGATGGGGATCAGTAGCGTGCATCGGCATTCGTGGTTCGGAATTTTCATAGGGGACAAAACATATTGGAACCGCGGCATAGGAACCGAGGCCACTAACCTGATCCTGGACTACGGATTCAACGTACTGAACCTGAACAACATCAGCCTCGAAGTTTTTGACTTCAATAAACGCGCTATACGTTGCTATGAAAAAGTTGGATTCACCAAGGTTGGAATCAGGCGCAAATACGTTTATATTGCAGGCAATTATCATGATGTAGTGATCTACGACATTCTTGCCGAGGAATTTAAAAGTCCCTATGTGAACCAGATATTTGAACGCAGCACCAGCGAAGAAGCGGGACGGGGAAAGATCACATTCGGGTAACAAACTCTTTATATTAATTTAGAACTGACAATGTTTAGAGAAATCAAGGGTCAGGATCGCGCCCTTAAGGTCATTCAACAGGCAATTGCAAGTGAAAGGGTGAGCCAGGCGTATTTGTTTCACGGCATCGATGGCGTGGGAAAATTCACCACTGCCCTGTATTTTGGCATGGCGTTGAACTGTCTATCAGAAAGCGAATTCAAGCCTTGCGGTGTTTGTAATTCCTGCCGTAAGTTTTTAGCTTTTGATCATCCTGATTTTATCTACCTCTTCCCCGCTCCCAACATGAATATTACCGTGGATGGAGAAATCGATAAAAGTGAAGATCAAATGCAGTATATGGCTTACATCCGCAATAAAATAGAGACTCCCTGGAAAGACTATTTTTTCAAACGCTCGATAGGAATCAGACGCGACGCCATCACGATGCTGAACAAAAAGCTTTATTACTCAATGTTTGAAGCCAAATACAGAGTTTGCATCATCGAAGACGCGGATGAAATGAATCACCAAACCGCCAACTCATTTCTTAAAACTCTTGAAGAACCACCTCCTTCCACAGTGATAATCCTGATTACCAACCGGCTTTCGATGTTGCTGCCCACTATCGTTTCACGTTGCCAGCCAATTTACTTCGTACCTGTCTCTCCCCATGTGATAGAAAAAATACTGGTGGACAAGTTCCATGCCAGTCCGGAAAACGCCCGTACCGCCTCCCGCATAGCTGAAGGCAACGTAAAACGTGCGGTAAAGCTGATAGAGGACGAAGCGTCTGATTTGCGGGAACTAGCATTTGAAATCCTCCAGATGGCATCTACCGGAAAGGATTACAGCTTCTATCAAACGATCTATAATACAAAGTCCAGACTAAGCGCAGAAACTATGAACGAGCTTATCAAGTATATCTGCCTGTATATTGGTGACCTGAATCTGATCGGTGAAGCTCCGGAACAAATCTCAAATGTCGATAAACTGGATTCATTGCATAACATGGTTGAATCAATCGCGGAGAAAGATGCAGCTCTGCTTTCCGACCGGATTTGGAGGTTCCTGTTGCGTATGGAGGATCTGCAGCGCAAGGTCAATGGAAACGTTAACACCAGTCTGGTATTGATCAACCTATACCTGCAACTGTGTAAAGTCTTTCGCTGATTAGTAGGATGTCGCAAAAAAAACTGGCACGTAACGTAAGCGTGATGTCGTTTGCCATCATGATAAGCAGGGTATTTGGCCTGCTACGCGATCAGCTGATGGCTTTCTGTTTTGGCGCATCATTTCTTAATGACGCCTTCGTAGTGGGATACCGTATTCCCAACTTGCTTCGCAGTCTGTTTGGCGAAGGAGCCCTTTCAGCTTCATTTATTCCTATATACAACGAAATTGGCATCAAAGAAGACCAGCGTTCTCAGTTCACCTTTGCCTTGCAGGTGCTATCCATTCTCTCTGCTTTTCTATTGATTCTGACTATATTGGGGATTGTGTTCGCGCCCTGGATAGTAAAAGTGATCTTTGCCGGGCTTCCTCCACAAACCTACAAACTGGCAGTGATCCTGACCAGAATCATGATGCCCTACCTGCTCTGGATTGGACTCTCCTCGACCATGATAGCCATTTTGAACTCCCATGACTACTTCTTCATGACAGGTTTGTCCTCTGCCCTGCTCAACATTGGTATGATACTCAGTATGATACTTCCCAAAATGCTGGGCGTGGAAGGTGTGGCTCTGGTTAAATGGGCGGCCGTAGGTGTTTTTGGCGGGGGAATGTTGCAGACAGTGGTCAACTTCCCCTATCTGAAAAAGATCGGATATAAGTTCAAGATATTGCTAAACTTTCATGGCGAAGCTATCAAATCCCTCTGGACACGCTTTATTCCTTCATTGATAGGGGTTGGCATCCGTGAGATAAACCTGATTGCTGACAGTCTCATGGCGTCTTTCCTGGTAGTGGGCAGCATCTCAGCCCTGGAGTATGCCAACAGGCTTTTTCATCTTCCTCTGGGTGTATTTGCCATCTCGACCGGAATGGCTTTGTTGCCTACCTACTCAAGATTGGTTACTTTGGGCGACTATGAAGAGTTAAAAAAAACACTGCGCTTTGCTTCAGTATCGCTTGCTTATGCCATCCTGCCTGTAACAACACTGATACTTGCCCTGGGTGGGGACATGGTGCGGATTCTGTTCCAAAGAGGCGCTTTCGATGAAAGAGCCAGCATCATGACGGAGCAGGCTCTTTTCTATTATTCTTTGGGCTTGATCTTTTTCAGCCTGAACCAGACCCTGACACCTTTGTTCTATGCCAATAAAGACACCAAAACACCCGTTAAGATCGCGGCCTGGATGGTGGGCTTGAACATTGTGTTGAACTTCATCCTCATGCAGTTCATGCAACACAGAGGACTGGCTTTTGCTACCACGATCACAGCCATGGTGAACTTCTTTGCACTCCTGATCCTGATCAGGAAAAGTATGCCCAAGCTGAGTTTCGAAGGAATTCTGCCAAATATTCTCAAGAGTGTCCTCATCTGCGGTATCCTCTATTTGCTTTGCATCGGAGTAAAGCATGCCTTTCCAGACACAGGGTTGATCCAAATCATAGTCAGGGATTCGATAATTGTTATACTGTCCCTCTTAACATTCTATGGATTGGGTATGGTCGTTAAGCTGGACTATCTTCATGAGGCGACGCTGAGTTTATGGAAGAAATTCCGCCGAAAGTAGAAGGCAAACTCAGACTGCTGCCTGATCAGCCAGGCATCTATATTTGGAAAGACTCTGAGGATGCCGTGCTGTATGTGGGCAAGGCGAAGTCACTCAAGCACAGGGTGAGGTCATATTGGAGCAGTACCGCCAAAGACATCAAAACCAGTCACCTGTTGAGGTATATAAATGATCTCGATTACATTATAACACCATCCGAAAGTGACGCTTTCATACTTGAATCAACCCTGATCAAACGGCACAAACCCAAATACAACATCCTGTTAAAAGATGATAAGCGTTATCCCTTTGTCAAGATAACTGTTCAAGACCCCTATCCACGAATTCTTATTACCCGGGAAGTTATCAAAGATGGTGCAAAGTATTTTGGCCCCTATACCGACACCAAGTCCTTACGATTTACCTTGCGTAACTTTGAATGGATTTTCCCTATCCGCAACTGCACCCGCAAAATCCCCTTTGGCCCTCCCAAATTCAAGAAGTCCTGTATAAACCATCAATTGGGGAAATGCCTGGCCCCTTGCGTAGGGGCGGTTGACCACCAAGAGTATATGAGGGTGGTAAAAAGGCAGATAGATTTTTTCTCTGGCAAACATGAAGAAGTGATAGACGAACTTCGCGCTGAAATGAACGAACTCTCGGAAAGCCTGCAATTTGAAAAAGCCGCTGCCATCAGAGACAGGATTAACGCGATTGAAAAGATTCATAGAAGACAGATTGTGTATTCCACAGAAAAGCACAACGCGGATGTTATCGGTATTTACCAGGAAGAAAATGTAACCATCTGTGTGGTTTTACGTATTCTGAGTGGAGCGGTGGCAAACCAGGAAAGCTATCCTCTGATTAACACTCAGGATCAATCCCTTGATGAGATCCTTGAAGCATTTCTCAAGCTTTACTACTCCGATAGAGATGAGTTGCCCGACGAGATCATTTTGCCTTTTGAGCCTGCCTCCATTGAGGAACTTAATGCCTGGCTTGATCACAAGCTTAGCATCCCTCAAAGAGGTGATAAGACAAAACTCCTGGCGATGGCCAAACGCAACGCTTTCAACCTGGTCGAAGAGAAAAAGCTGGCACATCTGAGAAAAGCAAACCGCACGGTGTTTCCGATCCAGGAATTGAAAGAGAAACTGGATCTCCCCAAACTGCCGCGAAAGATCGTTTGCATGGATATCTCCACTATTCAAGGCACCGATACAGTCTCTTCGGCAGTTTTTTTTGAAAACGCTAAACCAAAAAAGAAATATTACAGGCATTTCATTATCAGGCAGATCGACACCCAAAATGACTACGCCGCACTTCAGGAAACGATGAGCAGATATCTGCAAGAAGTAGAGAAAGACAAGGATATGCTCCCCGATCTCTTTGTGATTGATGGCGGAAAAGGTCAGTTGGCTGCTTCTGCTTCGATTCTGGAGAACTCAAGTTATAAAGCCATTCCGGTCATTTCCCTCGCAAAAAGGGCTGAAGAGATCTTCACCCCCGAGGCAAGCGAATCGATAATCCTCTCCAGATCTTCCTCCTCTTTGAGATTGCTGACAACCATGCGAGACGAGGCACATCGGTTCGCAATCAATTTCCACCGCTCCAGGCGCACCAAAAGGACGCTTGTCAGCGAGCTTGAGGATATAACCGGCGTTGGAAAGCAGACCAAGTTTATACTGCTAAAAGCTCTTGGTTCCGTGGAGAACATCCGCAACGCATCAATTGAAGAGCTTTGTTCTATCAAGGGGATAGGTAAAACCATTGCTGGAAAAATCCTTAAACACTTTCAGCACATTGATATGAGCAAACAAGATGAATGATAGCGGATGCCGTTCATGAATATGGTTACGAAGGGATTCATCAAGATACCGGTTTATAACAGATGGCCCCGCAATTTTAGGCATAGAGGAATTAAAGGCTTGACAAGATACACAGAACGTCAATACAATGGTTATAGAAATATATTAGTTTGGGAAAGGAGTCAATAATGGAGCTTTATCCACGACCACGAAAAAAATCTGTGATGCCCAAGGACTACCGCAACAAGATCCTGACTGCTGCTGTCAAAGTTTTCGCTCAAAAAGGCTATGTAAATACAACCATGTCCGATGTTTCCATACACGCAAAAGTAGGTATCGGGACCTTATACAACTATTTTAAGAATAAGGACGATCTCTTGCTCCAGTGTATGAAAAAAATGATAGAAGATGAAATCCAACAAATCGAAGCTGCAAGCTCGGACATCACAGATCCCATCGATAAATTGGAAACTTTCTTTTTAAAGCGCAGCGAACTAATCCAGAGTAAACCACATGTGGCGCGCTTTATGGTTGTGGAACTCAGGCAGAGTGAGAGTTTTTACAAACGAAACCCCTCATACAATCCCATGCACTACTATTTGAGTTATCTGAATAATATCTTCTCTGAAGCCATGAAAAGTGGCAGGATTAAAAACATCAATATCGACACTCTTTGTTACATGATCCTGGGAACAATGGATTTCACATTTACACAATGGCTGATCAGCGGTAAAACCTTGGATATAAAGCCAATTATCATGAATGTGCGTTCTATATTACGAACAGGTATAGGCAAGTAATGTGGTTGACTGCTGTCAATTTGTGCAACTAATTTGAAACTGATAGTACCTGCCAGATTAATCCGCGCAAGCGGTATTGGAGACACTGGAAGCCTGTCTGCAGCCAATCCTTTCCCACTAAAGGCTATTATTAACGATTTGCCCGTCAGATTACTCTTTTTGGTCATAATCCTTCTTTCATGTAAGGCTGTTATGGCCTTGAATATACCTTTAGTAGCAAGCTTTTCATCCGACGGACACCTCAACTGGTATCCAGACAGAGATAGCAGAAAACATAGCTGGAATGATAAGTATATCGTCACTCTCGGAGTTGATAGTCTAATACACAAAGACCTTGAATTCAGTTTCACGCTGAGCAACCAGGCGGAATTCACTGATCAGCCGATACTGCTGGAGAGCATTGAACTTCGGTACCATTTTGACAACTGGTCAGTCGCTGGCAGGTCGTCATTCCAAGGCATTGGGAAGGATAGTTTTTTCTCTCAGCTCTATGTCTCCAATGCAGATTACAACCGATATGAATATATGCAGACCCGTTTCAACGGCATCGAGGGCAGCTATGAAAAGGGTAAGATTTCATCCTATCTTGGCCTGGGCGGCAATCCTCATAACCTGACCATGTATTATCTGGGACTTAAATATACGGGTTCTGGCTTTATTGTTGGATTTAGAGCCGATGCAAGTGTTCAGGATGTTCATTGGGATGGACCCCATATAATGCCTTCCGTATCCGCTCAATATAAGAACAGGCGCATCAGGATGCAAACAAGTATAGCTGGTAACCATGTGTTCGAATATAATGAGCGTCCATCCAGGAATGAATATTTTGCCAACGCTGAGCTACAGATTGAGTTAGGTAGATACGTGGGATTTGTCTGTGCAGCGGAAAAGCAACAACAAGAACGCGCGCCATTGTCCAGCACTACCCTGGAAACAGGAGTTATCGCCAGGATTGCTCCCCTGGAGTTTATCCCTAACACTCGTTGGCAACTCATTGATGACAGTGAGGTACTTAGGATAGGGTTTCTGGCAAAGTATCTTTTATCTAATCACAACAGTATTGGTTTGTATTTCAACAATCTTATCCCCGATGCAGGACATAATTGCCTTGAGACAGGTTTACAGAGTTCTCTTTATTTTTCTTTTTAACCTCTTGGTAGGTTCTTGCGGTTTACTTTTGCCGGAGGGGAATGCAGGCCCAATAATATGCTTTACTTTTGATGACCAGCACAACAGTGTTTACGAGTATGCGTTCCCTACCCTGGCAGATTATGGATGGAAAGCCACCAATTATGTCAACAGTGGCTATTTAGGTCGGGACAGTTCACTCAGCTGGGATCAGGTACAAGAGCTGGAACTTGTTTATGGTTGGGAAACTGGAGGACATGGCTTGTGGCATCAAGATTTGGTTGATTTAACATATGATGAAGCCAGCAGGGAGATTGGGGAAGACTATAATAACTTGGTGAATCATGGGCTGAACCCCAGAGGCTTTGCTCTGCCCAAAGGAGCTTGTCCCCAAGCATATTACAGTATTATAATGAATTACTATAATTACGTCCGTTGTAGCTCCGACTTTGCAATACATCCGCCAATAGACAGATTTTCATTAGGATACATATCATACCAGGCTGATTGGTCCGCCGATACCATCAAATCCAGGATCGAACAAGGCATAGCAAACAAAGAGGCACTCATTGTCATTGGTTTTCACCAGATTGAAACACCCTCCAGTTACATGAATTGCCCCTTATCTGTGTTTAAGGCCATTTTGGGTTTTGTGCATCAAAAAGGGTTGAGAGTCATGACTCTATCAGAAGCCTTAGCGGTAATCTAAAGATTTTACTTGCCAAACGCGGGTCTGTTTATAAACTGGAAAAAAACAACAATATAAGAGGATAAAATGAAGCTCTCATCCCGTGCCTTGGAAATACAGGCCTCCCCCATCAGAAAACTAATGCCTCACGCCATAGCGGCCAGGAAGAAAGGTATCAAAGTATACCATCTGAACATCGGACAACCGGATATTCCCACGCCACAACCCATGCTTGAAGCTTATCACAATTTCTCTGACAAAGTTTTAGCCTATGGTCCCTCCCAAGGACTCGACATTTACAGACAAGGCCTTGTCCAATATTATCTCAAAAACGGTATAGCTTTGAAAGAAAGCGATATCATCGTCACCACGGCAGGTTCCGAAGCAGTTACATTTGCCATGATGGTTGTCTGCGGAGCTGGGGATGAGATCATAGTTCCCGAACCATTTTATACAAACTACAACGGTTTTGCCACAATGGCGGGAATCAATATTGTGCCAATCACAACCCACGCTGAGAACGGATTTCAGCTTCCTTCCACCTCTGTGATCGAAGAAAAAATCGGCGCGAAAACCAAGGCTATCATGATCTGCAATCCGGGAAATCCCACAGGAACGGTCTATGGCAAAGACGAGATCCATAGATTGGCAGAGATTGCCAAAAAGCATGGTCTCTATATAATATCGGATGAGGTTTACAGGGAGTTTATCTATGACGGACAAACACACACCAGCATCCTGAGCGTGGAAGGAATTGAAGAGCACGCGATCATGGTGGATAGTGTTTCCAAGCGCTACAGCGCTTGTGGTGCACGCATAGGCTGTATTGTTTCACGAAACAAAGAAGTTATGGACGCCACGCTCAAGTTCGCCCAAGCACGTTTATGTCCTCCCACCGTCGACCAATTGGCAGCCCATGCCTGCACCAAACTTGGGGACGAATATTTCAAGGAAATTATAGACGAATACCAAACCCGCAGAGATGTTGTTTATTCCGCCCTGATGCAGATACCGGGAGTAGTTTGCAAGCGTCCGGAAGGAGCTTTTTATGTGCTGGCTAAGCTGCCGATTGATGATGCGGAAGACTTTGTGATCTGGCTGTTGGATGAATTCCAGGTCGACGGAGAAACGGTCATGGGAGCCCCTGCCGAGGGTTTTTATGCGACTCCCGGCCTGGGCAAAAATGAGATCCGGCTGGCATACATCATCAATAAAGAAGAGCTTGTCAAAGCCATGGAAATATTCAAAGCTGGTATTGCTGAATATATAAGAATAAAATCCTTACCATAAGCAACCCCAATAGAAGGTGGTGTTATGAAGACCAAATGGAAGATTTCGCCATACCTGTATTTATTACCGGCGTTGGTGCTGCTGGTGATGTTCAGATTGCTGCCCATACTGATGTCCTTCGGGCTCAGTTTTTTCGATCTGGACATCAAGGGGAACGGTGTGTTCATTGGCTTGGCCAATTACGCTGAGATACTGAAGGATCAGGTATTCTGGCAATCGATGCTCAACACGATGTGGCTTATTCTATTTGTGGTACCCATGAGCATTGTCTTCCCCTTGTTCTTTGCGGTCATGCTCAATCAGATCAAGTGGCTCAAAAGCTTCTTCCGAATCATTTATTTCATGCCTTTCGTCACTTCACTGGTTGCAGTTTCCATTGTCTGGAAAATAATCTTTTCCGAACAAGCTGGTTTGGCCAATACCTTTTTGGAGTGGATTGGTCTCGAGCCGCAACTCTGGCTGGCGGAACCCAAAGGTATCTTCACCATCCTATTTTCTAGTTTTGGAATAGAAATTCCCGCTTGGATGGGAGGTCCATCCCTGGCGCTGTTCAGCATTATCATTATGACCGTCTGGAAAGGATTGGGATATAACACTATCATCTACCTCGCTGGATTGCAAAATATTTCCAAGGCTTACTACGAAGCGGCGGAGATAGACGGAGCCACAAAATCCAAGCAGTTCTGGGAGATAACCATACCCCTGATTTCCCCAACCACTTTCTACGTGCTGTTGATGACCACCATCGTCAGTTTCCAGGCCTTCGCGCAAGTCTATCTCATGACCGACAAGGGCGGCCCGCTCAACACCACCAAGTTGATAGTCTATTACATCTATGAAAAGGGCTTTGACCTGCTGGATATGGATTACGCCAGCGCGGTAGCTTTGGTGCTCTTTGTGATAATTCTGGGATTGACCTTGCTACAGCGTCGCCTGGAAAAACACGTGAACTATTAGGAGGCACAGAATGAACGAAAAGCTGAGAATGACCCTGATCTACTTTCTGCTCGCAGTCTTCGGTTTGACCATGATTGTGCCGTTCATCTGGATGTTGTCCACTGCACTGATGACCCAGTCTGAATTCAATAAAAACGACTCCGTGTTCATTCCCAAAGAAGAATACTATGTCTGGAATCAAGGGAAAGTACAGCAAAGAATAATCCTGGTTACCACAAAAGAGGACAGCAGCATCATTCACGTATTGGACAAAGATGCCAACATTGTCCGCGAATACCTTGCTGTACCTTCAAATCAGATCGAATTGGTTAAAAAGAGACCCAGCCTGCACTTCGAAAATTTCGTCACAGCATTCCGCAAGGTTCCCTTTGCCACATACTTTGCCAATACCATATACGTCTCGTTCATGACCCTAATTGGGGCGATGATCACTTCTGTGTTGGCGGCCTACGCCTTTGCCAGAATGGAATTCAAGGGCAGGGACTTCTTTTTCTACTTGTTTTTGAGCATGATGATGGTACCAGAACCCATCTATCTTATTTCCTCTTATATACTGCTGGATAAGATTAACTGGCTGGACACCTACAACGCACTGATCGTGCCCTGGTGCGTAAACATCTTCACCATCTTCCTGTTTCGCCAGCATTTCAAATCCCTGCCGCAAGAACTATTTGATGCCGCATCTATCGACGGCTGCAGTACTTTCGGCATGTTGTGGCGGATCATCCTGCCACTTTCAAAACCGATTATTGCCACTGCGTCCATTTTTTCGTTGATCGGCAGTTGGAACAGCTTTATGTGGCCCCTGGTTATGACAGATCGTCCTGAACTGCGTGTCCTGCAGGTCGGTTTGAGCTATTTCAACCAGGAGGCTTCCACGCAGACAACCCTGCTGATGGCAGCTTCGACATTCAGTATTGTTCCGATCCTCATTTTGTTTTTCCTGGCTCAAAAACAGATTATTGCCAGCTACGCGAGAACAGGGCTTAAAGACTAACCTATTTATGGAGTTACAACATGGCTAAAACCAAAAGAGATTTGAAAAAAATAAAACAACAGCTACAGAAAAGCGGATCAAGTCAAAGCGAGAAAACTCCTTACTTGGTTCCAGAAACCACTGCGCGAGGCAGCATCCACGAGTTTAACGACGCGGATATACGGCCCCAGCAGCTCGTTCCCAAACGTATCAACATCTGGGTCGCGATAGCCGTGTTTGCCGTAACTCTGATTGTCTATATGCTCACCCAAGCACGCACTCTGTCTTTCTGGGATTCAGGCGAGTATGCCACCTGCACCAGCATCCTGGGCGTGCCCCACCCTCCGGGAAACCCCTTCTATATAATTCTTGGCAGGGCTCTCATTGCCATGTTCGGAGGTATTTTCTCACATGCCATAATAGCCGCTTTCATGTCGGGCATGATGTCCGCACTGGCTGTCATGTTTACCTATCTCATCACTGTCCAGCTTACCAGTATGCTCAAGATAAGATATTGGGAAGCTATTTTCGCGGGTGTGGTCGCGGCTCTTTATACCGCTTTTTCTTTCACTTTCTGGATGAATGCCGTTGAGGCTGAAGTCTATTCCGGATTGGTGTTCTTCATCAATATTATTATCTGGCTGACCCTGTATTGGGTGCAAAGAGCCAGAGACTTTCACTATCAGAACATCCTGCTGCTGATAGTTTACCTTTTCTTTTTAGGCTTCTGCGTGCATCAAACCTCATTGCAGATTGCTCCGGCAGTTCTGTTTATCGTGGTGTATCCCTTGTTCCTGTCTGGCGTTCGCAAAGATCATTTCTGGCTCAAATTCATTGGCTATGGCGTGGCGCTGATTCTTGCTTATTATATTGCCGGTTTGATCGGCAAGGGCATGGGTATCGATGACTTCGACAAATGGGGATTTGCCCTTATGAGCTTTATCCTGCTCTTTATAGAGCTTCGCGATGTTTTCGACAAGCGGGTCTGGATAATCGGAATACTCCTCGTTATAGCTGGCCTCTCTTCGCATCTCTACCTCATGGTGCGCGCCGCTGACAGGCCTTTTATCAACGAAGGGCACCCCAGTACCATACAGATGTTTAAAGATTATGTACTGAGAAAACAATACGGCGTCACCTCCATGTTTGAGCGCAGGGGAAACCTTATCTCCCATCAACTTGGCTATCATTTTTTACGCTATTTCGGCTGGCAATGGTTTAACGCGGAAACACTGGCGGGATGGTTCAAGATACCATCCGCGGCGGTTGCGGCCATTGCCAACATCTTCATCGCCTTCACCGGTTTCTTTGGCGCGATATTCCATGCCCGGAAGAACAAACACAGCTTCTTCTATTTTCTCTCGATCTTCTTCTGCACCACCTTGCTGATGGTCTTTGTGATGAACTTGTCTTCGGGCGAGGTCAGGGACCGCGATTACTTCTTTGTGGTCGGCTACAACATGTGGGCAATTTGGCTGGGCATTGGTTCCCTCGCTTTGCTGCACCTGTTCAGGAAAGAGTCCCTGCGCTACATACTGGCCATCATCCTACTATTGCTGCCTGTTTTCAACATGGTTTCCCAATATCGGGTTCATGACCGTTCCAGGGAGTTTATCGCCCTGGATTATGGCCTGAACTTCCTCAATTCGCTGGAAAAAGATGCCATAATCTTCACCAACGGAGACAACGACACCTTCCCAATCTGGTACGCCCAGGCTGTGGAGGACCCATATTCCAAGGAACACATCACGCCCGCGGTCGGCACCTACCCCACTTCAGACTCCCAGGCTGCCATAGCCAAGGCAATGGAGTTTAAGAACAAAGAACTGAAAGGGATTCGCAAGGATGTGACCGTGGCCAATCTTTCGCTATTGAACACACCCTGGTACATCAAACAGCTTAGGGATCGCGAGGGAGTGCTGTTCAGCTGGTCGGATGAGCAGATTGACAATCTGCAACCTGCCTTGTTGAACACCACGGTCAATTTCAGCGCCGGCGACCCCGCGGGTGAAAAGAATTTCTCTATCTTCTTTGCCGAAACCCCTAGATTCCGCCGCGCGGAACCCTACTATCGCGTTTCAGACCTCGCGGTTATCCAGCTTATCAAGGACAATTACGGCAAGCGCCCCATCTATTTTGCCGTTACCTGCGAAAGTTACATCGGATTCGATGACTATCTTCGCAATGAAGGAATGGTCAGCAGGCTCATTCACATCAAGGATTTGGAAGGCGAGCAGATTGATATTGACCGTTTGCTGCAAAACATAGAACAAGTTTACCAATACCGCTCGATCCATGATCCCCGGGTTTACAAAGACGATAACATGAAGCGCTTGATAATGAATTACGGTTCTGGATTTGTCCGCGCTGCTGTTTATTACACCAAACAAGGTGATTATGCCAAAGCTGAAAAGTACGCCGCAGAAGCAAGAAAATATGTAGACACCGAACTGAGGATGGCTGACTACTATATACGCTACTATGCGGACACCGGCCAATTAGGAAAACTCGATGCGTTCATCGAAAAGAACATCTTTCCGCACGAACGCGCCATAGATATCTATCAAGGCTATGTCCTTCGCTATATCCTGGGAAACAAAAGAGAGCTTGCTCCCAGATACCTGGCCATGATCATGCAGCGCTATCCCAACGACACAGGCTTGGGTAGCCTGGCAATTGCCTACGCCCAGGAGTATGGCGAGATAGCTCAGGTTGAGGCCCTTTTCAGGTCTTTGGAAGGGAAGATCAACTATAGCATGGTTGACCTTCTGCAAGATATGTACCAAGAAAACTTGTCACAGTGATCAAAACTCAGCCAGCACAATGTTCCTATTTCCCGGGCATTGACATCATGCTGGCTGGCATTAATATATAGATGTACACTTTTTTGATGGAGACGAAAATGAAAAAGACAGCTATGCTACTCGCCATTGGGATCATGGCAGTACTTCCCCTTGCTGCCCAGATAGACCTGCCCAGGCCGAACCTTAATCCCTGGCAAACCGCCGCGAGAAGCCCTCTCCTGGACGCCAGCAGGCTTTCAATGAGCCATTCGATGGGTTTCATGGCTGGCAGTTCCAGCGCTGGCTATGGCTATTATCTTTCGAACTATACCAACCACCTCAAGTATGAGCTGAGCCCAAAGCTCGATCTGGCTCTGGATTTGAACTTTGTCAACTACGGCTCCACCTCGGGCGGGTTCAAGTTCAACTCCGACAATCAAAGCAAGGTTATTCCGGAATTCAAGCTCAATTACCGGCCTTCTGAAAGCTTCCGCGTTTCTGTGGAGTTCAAGCGCGGATACCCTTGGCTGGGAAGCGACAACGCGTGGCTCGACAGGTAGCTTGCCTGTGTTGGTTGTAGATGTTGTCCTGATTATTGTTCTGGGCGCTTCCCTTGGCAGTTTCCTGAATGTTGTAATCGACCGCCTTCCTCGCAAAGCGTCATTAGTGAGGCCTGGGTCGCATTGCACCTCCTGCGGGAAAAAGATTCCTTTCTGGTTAAATATCCCGATAATCAGCTACCTGGCCCTTAAGGGCAAATGCAAGTATTGCGGAGAGCGGTTTCACTGGCACCACCTTTTGGTTGAGATCATCACCCCCCTGATGTTTCTCGCCCTGTATGCTGTGTATGGGTTGAGCCCGATGTTCTTCAAGTTCGCCACAATGGTGAGCTTCTTGATTCCCATCTTTTTCATTGATGCCTACCACAAGATCATTCCCCTTGCGCTTACGCTGCCCCTCATCGCCTCTGGATGGCTCTGGGCTTTGGTGCCTGAGACTTTTGTAAGTTTCCCGGATTCCCTTCTGGCATCTGTCCTGACCTTCGCGTTTTTATATCTGCTTGCCCTTGCCTGGGAAAAGATATTCCGCAAAGAAGGGTTGGGCGGGGGCGATGTTGTCCTGTTCCCCGGGGTAGCTGCCTATTTTGGCTTGCTCAACATTCCTTTCATCGTGATTCTGGCCTGCCTTATGGGAATCATATATTTCCTGGCCTTTGTCCGCAAGAACACCCCTTTCGCTTTTGGTAATTTTATTGCCGCCGCCGCTGTTATCTGGGCTTTAGCGGGTGAATGGCTTCTCAATTTGGCTGGTTTGCCAGCCTTCGTATCCCTGTTTTCCAACTGAGCCTTACATAGCTCCCATACTCTTTTAAAACCGCTTGCCTCTTCCAGTACTTCGGAGCTTCGACTGAACGACAACGAACCTGTAGGACATTTTTAACAGTGTCCCTTATGCTGTTTCGTGACGCGGAATCTAGTCTCTTATAAGACCTTAATCAGCCACACATACAATTGTTATTTTCATCGAAGCAAGCTTAGCAAGCTGCCCTGACCCACTCCTGCCTTCATGTCCCATTGACCGCCCGTTGAACGCCAGGTAATTTCCAGCGCAGCGATTGCTCAGCGTTCAGTCAGCGATCAGTCAGTGATGAGCGTATGAGGGCCAAAAGAAAGCGGGGACCAGGCTTTACGCGTTGATCCCCATTAGCTTACAAGTGTCGTCAATCCCCATCATTCCAGCGATGGGAACAGCGGCTCACATTCGGTCTGGTTTCCTGGCTGATTGCTTGTCATTGGGCTTTGCTTTGCCTGTTTTCTTGTTGTCCAACCTGGTGTCATCATCTTTGCCTGTTTTCTTGCTGTCCAACCTGGTGTCATCATCTTCATCCGGATTGCTGTCAGGCATCCTGAGCTTGGTTTTGTCGGTTTTCGTATTTGCCGCTTGTTTCCCGCTGCCCAGTTGTGAGCCGTTGTTACCACTGGGAGGGTTGTAGCTGCCATTACCGTTCCCGGATCCATTTCCACTACCGGGATGACTGCCGGAACCTCCACCGCTGCCACCGCCGGGAGGGTTATAACTACCACTTCCATGGCTTCCACTACCATTTCCTCCGTGGCTCCCCCCATGTCCACCGCCATAACCGCCACTGGGAGGAGTTGGCGGAATATAGCTTCCGTGGCCTCCGCTGTTGCCACCGCCTGGAGGATTGTGACCGCCATGTCCGCCATGACTTCCACCGGGAGGGTTGTAAGGAGGACGGGGAGGTCTGGGCTTATAGCCGGGAGGCGGAGTGGGCCTGGGAGGAGCCAGGGGATAGAAATATTGTGGACAGATTGGCCTGTAATATGGCCGGTCAAAATATGGGTACAAGAACGCAGTAGAGTAATATGCCCTTTCCAGTCTGAAGGTGTAAACAGACGGATGTCTGATCGCGGCTCTCAGGGAACCCTTGTTCAAGGGCACAAAAATCTCTTCTTTAATAGGGATATAGCCCCTTTTGGTTATGACTATCTCAATCGTTCTGCCAGGAATACCATCGTAGTAGTCGAAATACTCATCCATTAACACGGGAAAGATCTCCGTGGGAGTCCTCCCCAATTCCTGGTCGGTATCATACACGGTTACTTTCGCGCCCCGGGGAATCGTCCTGATCTTGAACGCTCCATATAGATCATCGGCGCTGAGCGCGGCAGCGATAAGTAACAGACAGGTTATTAAAGCGACCTTGAGTTTCATGATAACCTCCTTGGGTTATTTCGTTTCTACAAGTATTACCAGAACGTAGGGAAAACCTTCACAGAATTTGGCAAATGAAACACCGCCAAACGAAAAGCCGCGTTTTTGGCGCGGCTTTGTTATCTGATGAGCTATATACTTATAGATTCTCGATGTTTTTGAGTGGTTTTGGCGCGGTGGCGGGAGTGATGCCTTCCATGGTCAGGTAACCCAGGACGGGTGATCCCATGGGCTTGCCCCCGCCATCTTCGCGGAAGAACTGGACGGGTACGCGGATAGCCTGACCATCATGTTCCGTAATCGGTTTCCCCTCACCGTCAACAGGGAAGGGATTGGCATACAACCAGGCCAAGCCAATGGCGGCTGTGCCATTCGGTTCGTTGACGTTCTTGCGGGATGAGCCGATTGCCTGTCTCATTTCCAGGCTGAGGTTGGGGGAGTTGATGCTCGAGGTGACAGTTCCAAGCCTCTTGCCGTCCAAATAGACTCCACGATTTGAGGCAATGCCTTCACTCACAAGGATCAGCAAAGCTTTGGTGGGGTTGGAATCCAGTTCTTTCTGCAGGGCTTCTTTGCCGATGAAGGATTCCTTGTCCATATCCACGCCGGCGGCGAAGAGGGGCGCGTTCAGGGGACTGTGATCTGGATCATACTCGCTGCCCATCAGCGGAAGCCCGTGTGGCCCTGCCGACATCCGGTTCTCATCCCTGCCGCCCAGGCCGACCAGCAAGCCATCCAGATCCAAGGCCTTGCTTACTATGGCCTTAAAGTCCTCAGCCGCTTTGGCTGCCGGGATATACAATTCCCAGCCCCAACGATTTGTGTAGCCGGTTCTGCTGATATAATATTTGTGCCCGTCCCGCTCAAACTCGTTGAAGGTAAAAAAGCCCATGTTCTTTTCCGGGTTGTTGCGGTTCTTTAGCACGGCGTCGCCGTAGATGCTTTTAAGCAGCTTGAAAGACAGCGGCCCCTGGACGTCCACTTTTACCAATTGGTCGGAAATGTCTTTGGCCACCACATCTTCCCCATCCCGTTTCACGCTCATGATGCGGTCGATATCAGCGATGATTTCCTTGCCATCTTTTGACGCGGTGATATCGTGCCCGGCGTTGATGACAGCGATGTATTCCGTGTCAGACAGGCGCATCACGATCATGTCGTCCTGGACTCCACCCCGTTCATTGAGCAGAAGGGTGTATTTGCAAGCGCCCACCTTCATATCGCTCATCTTGCCGCCCAAAGCCCTGTCCAAAAGGGCCGGAGCGTCCGAGCCTGAGAAAAGCAACTGCGCCATGTGGTCGATGTTGTAAACTGCCACTCTGTTCACCGCGGCTGCTTCTTCCAGAACTGATGTCAGATAGTTCACAGCCATGCTATATTCGCCAAAATTGCTGCGCTTTGTAGCTTGCAGGGGCAGTCCCTTGCGTTGCGCCAGCAAAGGCAGATACCAGTTTTCCTCCAGTTCATAGAGGAAAGTCTTGCGAGGGTTGGCGGGAAAGTCGAATCCAAGTTTCATTGTAATCTCCTTTTATTCTATATATCTAATGTTAAAGATGTTCACAGCCCCTCCGAAAAGACCACCCTGCCCCCGATCATGGTAAGCAAAGATTTCGCCTCCAGCCAATACTCATCGGGGAGGTTGGTGAAGTCCTCCAAAACGATCATATCCGCCACTTTGCCGGGGCGCAGGGAACCAGCGTAGTGATGGGAATCGGAACCCTTTGCCGCGCCGAGAGTGTAGGCGTGCAGTGCATCCCAGGCGGAAAGCCTTTGCCAGGGAAGCCAGCTTGGTTGCCTGGGGTCATTGCCCTTTTTCCTGTTAAGCGCGCAATAGATACCCTGAAAAGGATTGATGGTTTCGATGGGTGAATCCGATCCGAAACCAAAGGGGATACCCTGTTCCTTGACCGAACGGAACGAATAGGCATAGTCTCTGATGGGAGACCAGTATTCCTCTATCATATCAATATCATTGGCGAGATGGATGGGTTGCATGGCGCAATAGGCAGAGCTTTCCTTCAGCCTCTGGATATCCTCGGGAAGGATGGACTGGAGGTGTTCCACGCGTTGCAACAGATTCGGATACTGGCCTTTCAACCTGAGGAAAGCGCCAATCACGGAACGCACCGCGCGAACCCCGATGGCATGCACAGAGCAGGAAATCCCCGCCCGCGCGGCCTTGACGCCAAGCTCATACAACTCATCTTCACTATAGCGCAGTATGCCTCTGTTGCCTTCTGAGCCGGGATAGCAATGATCGACAGCCGCTGTCCTGGAACCAAGCGAGCCATCGGCAAAGACCTTGACCCCCCCTGTCTTGAACCACTCATTCCCTTCATAAGACCGCCGCCCTTTTTCTATCATTTCATCCAGCAGCTCAAGCGGAAAATGCCAACAAACGCGGATGCCCCGCTCCTCATTGGCCAGGGTTGAGAGTATCCGGACGCTGGATTCAGACTCCATGGAATGTATGGAAGCCAATCCCAGCTTGTGGGCTGTGGCGATGCTTGCCCTCACCAGATTCGATATCTGTTCGGCAGAAGGTTGTTCAATAAACTTGTCCAAAGCCTCTGAAGCCGCCTCAGACACTATTCCCGTGGGCTCGTTCTGGCTGTTTCTCCAAATCTTTCCCCCGGCGGGATCGGGTGTGTCGCTGGAAATGCCTGCCAGCTTCAAGGCCAGTGAATTGCACCAGCGGCTGTGGTAATCCTTGCTGTAAAGCGCCACCGGAATGTGGGGAAAGTATTCGTCCAGCAGATCACGCTTGATCAATTCCGGCATATCGCAACGATTGGCGTCCCAGCCTCCACCCAGTATCCAGCAAGGGCTTTCCTGACGCGAGTCCCGGAAAGATGCCAGACGCTCTTTTATAGACGCGATGGTGTTACAATCCACCAGATCAACCTGTAGTTGCAATTTGGCCCACTCCACGAAATGCGTGTGAGTGTCCGTAAACGCGGGTAACAACGCCCTCCCGCCGATATCGATTATCTCCGTGTTGGAGGAACTGGCAGACCGGCACTCGGACAGGGAACCCAAGAGGGAGATCACTCCATCCTTCACCAGTAGCGAATTGTGGATGCTCGGGCCCTGGTTGTCCATGCAAAAGATCAGGGCGTTAGTGAAAATGTAGTTCTTCAAGGATAACTTCCAATGCTTGTTTTAACTCGTCCAGCGGGACGGCATAGTTCAGCCTCAGCCACGACCTGCCCATCTCTCCGAAAGCGCTGCCGGGAACCGTGATCACTCCCTTGCGGGCAAGCTCCTGGGCCACAGCGACATCATCGCCCCCCACCTGTAACAGGCAATAGGGCGTGGCGGAGGGTAAATAAAACTTAATCCCGCTGCCTGACAGGCGCTCTTTTACGACAGATCTGCTCTCTTTAAGGCTATCCAAAACCTCAATCGCGGCAAGCGAGCCTTGGGGAGAAAGGGCAAATTCCGCCAGCTTTTGCGAGAGCCAGTTGCTGCAGGTGGAGACATATTGCCGCGCCTTGACCACCGCTGAGATTATGCCTTGGGGAAACAAACCCCAGCCAAGCCTCCATCCGCTCATACAGTGAGATTTTGACAAACCGCCGATGATGATGAGCCGCGACGCGTGCCGGGCATCCCAAAACGACACTGGGGCTGCGTCAAAATACAGCCCGAGATAGATTTCGTCCACTATCAAGATCAACTGGTGCTTCACGCAGATATCAAGCAGATGCAAAATCCCCGCCCCGGAAAAGACGTGTCCGGTTGGATTACCAGGATTGCTCAGGATCAGGGCTTTCACTCCTTCGCCAAGCTTGCTTTCCCACAGAGATAAGTCTGCAGATTGCAGATCGGCGCTGTAAGGCAGCCTGACTATGTCCGCTCCCATGATCCTGCCGATATTGGGATAAGCGCTGTAGTCGGGATCGGGAATTGCCATCCTGTCTCCCGGTTCCAGCAGCGCAAGCAAGGCCACGAAGATGGCTTCCTCCGCCCCGTTGCAGACGCATACGTTGTCCGGCGAAGAGCCCGGATAAAACTGGGAAATTGCCTGGCGCAGCTCTGGCAGGCCGGCATTGGGGGTATAGACGGGAGTTCCCTCCCGCAAAAGAGCGATGGCTTTTTGCCTCAAAACATCTGGCAGGGGGAAGCCCAGTTCGCCCAGGGCAAGGTTGACCGCTCCCCGCGGCGCTTCCTGGGTCATGCGCCTGATCAGGGAAAGTTCGATCCCGTCCAGCCGGCTCGCTTCAGTCAACAACACTGCGCAGTTCCATCTCCAACTGCACGGATTTATCTGTCTTGGCGTCCCGGTATTTGATTATAATGGGGCAATAAACATGAAATCCCGGATTATCTTTCATCTGCCTGCTGCCCGGAACCAAGACCGCTCCGGCGGGGATGGTGAAAGAACCGCCCGGATCCCTTGGCAGAAACTCTTTGCGTACCGCGTCATACACTGGCGTCGAGGCTGTAAGAATGGTTCCGGAAGCTATAACAGCCTTATTTTGGACTATAATTCCCTCGTAGATGCCAGTATTGCCGCCCACAAACACATCATCCTCGATCACCACAGGCCTGGAACCTATCGGCTCCAATACTCCCCCGATCATTGCCCCGGCCGACAGATGCACATTTTTGCCGATTTGCGCGCAGGAGCCCACTAAGGCATGTGAATCCACCAAAGAACCGCTATCCACCCAAGCGCCGATATTGATGAACGCCGGGGGCATGATAGCCACTCCGGGCGCCACATAAGCCCCGGCCCTGGCAGATGACCCACCGGGGACGATCCTGACCTGGTGCGAGAGCAGGAAAGATTTCTCGGGCAGGGTGTCTTTGTCGAAAAAGAGCTTGCCTTCCCCTCGCGGATAAGTGGTCAGTTTACCCATCCTGAATCCGATCAGGATACCCATCTTGACCCACTGGTTCACTATCCAGGAGGAGCCATCGGGTTCGCAGGCGCGGATTCTGCCCTCGTCGAGGGCTTGCAGAAAGTCCTGATACAGGTTCTGTTCCGCTTCTGTGTAGCTATCTGGCTTGGCTTGATACAGTGAGATAATCGATTCTTTCATTGTTTATACCTCATATATTGCCGCTTTCATGCGCGACAGCGCCTGCCCGAGGATTGACCTCTGGCAGGCAAAATTTATCCTGACAAAGCTGCTGTCTCCGAACTTTGAACCGGGGTCGAGGCCCAGATGAGCCTTGTTGACCAACAGCTTCATGAGTTGCTCTTCATCCAGTCCCAGTCCGCTGTAATCCATCCAGCCCAGATAAGTGCATTGCGGGCGTGCCATGCGCAGCTCTGGAAAGTCCTTCGCCAATACCTCGATCAGCAAATCGCGGTTGCCCTGCAGGTAGCCCACCAACTGCCTCAGCCATTCCCGGGAATCCCGCCAGGCGGCGATCAGGGCCTCGATCCCAAAGCTGTTTCCCACATGCAGGTGCAGTTTCATGATCAGACTGTCCAACTCTTTTCTCATCACCGGGTCTTTCACGACCAAGACCGCGCTGGACAAGCCTGCCACATTGAAAGACTTGGCAGGAGAGAAACAACAGACGGAGTGATCCGCGAAATCCTCCACAGCTCCATACGATAAAAAGGTCTGGCCGTCATACACGATATCCGCGTGGATCTCGTCGCTCACAACCTTCACCCCATACTTCACGCACAGCCTTCCCATGCGCTTCAGTTCCTGCTCGCTCCACAACCTGCCCACCGGATTGTGGGGATTGCAGAGAATGAACATCCTGGCTTGGGCAAGCTTGCGCTCAAAATCCTCCCAATCGATCTGCCAGTGATTTTCCTGAAAGACCAGCGGATTGGTCAGCAGCCTGCGCCCGTTCAGGCGCACGGCGTCAAAAAAGGGGCCATAGACAGGCGTTTGGATCAATATGGGATCATTAGGTTCGGTAAACTGCAACACTGCCAGATTGATGCCAGGCACGATTCCCGGGCTGGTCAGAATCCACTCTTCCCCGATCTTGAACCCATATTCCCTGGCAATCCAGTTCGCCGCCACTTCATAAAAGACTGGCAGGCGGAAGTTGTAGCCGAAGATACCATGATCCAGCCTGCTTTGCAGGGCAGCCCGGATGGCCGGCGCCACCTCGAACTCCATATCCGCCACCCAGAGGGGGAGCAGGTCTTCGCGTCCGTAAATCAGTTTCAGGCCGTCATGCTTGAAACAGCCTGTGCCCCGCCGTTGCGTTATCTTGTCAAAATCATATTTCATACTGATTCGCTCTGTTCGGAGTCTTTTACCCTCTGCATCACCTGAACCAGCTTGGCGAGCTCGTCGTTCATCTGTATCTGGGGACAAAGATCCGCGATATTATACATTATCTCCAGCATCTTGGGAAAGGAGGCGTTGGTCTTGAATACCCTGTCCCTTCCCCTGGAGTCGGTATATTTCAGATACACATAATAGGTAATGGATTTGCGGAACTCCATGCCCTGTATCCTCTCATAGGGGATGGCGATGGAGGGTCTCAATATAAAGCGCAGCCACAGGCATTCTGGGGCGAATATCACGCTGTTCAGGTTGGTCAGATGGCGCACCGCGGTGTCCATAGCGATAAACAGAACCACCAGGGGGAGTATCCTGAAAAACGCAGGCGTCTCGGAGCTAATCCGGTTGAAGAGCACCCACAGGCACCAGGCCGCGACAGCTATTGAGATGGCCAGAAAGGGAAGCCGGGACAGGGGATGGAGCCGGTAACGGACAGGCATCCTGCCTTTAACGGACGAGATATTCAGACGGCGCGGCAACTGTATTCCCTCCACATCCGGTTCACGCTGGCCAAAACCTCCCCGCTGGCTGGAACGCCATCAAAGAGGTTGTGCCGGTCCTGCTCGCCGTGGAAGTCGCTGCCTGCGGTCATATACAGGCCGTTCTTCAGGCAGATGTTGGTAAACTCGTCCACCTCGAACTTATAATGGTCAGGATGCCACACCTCCAGCCCGTCGATACCCATGGCAATGAATTTTTCCACGTAGGCGGGTTTCGTCAGCTTGCCGGGATGGGCCACGATGGCCAGTCCTCCGGCGGCATGGATGATCCTGACCACTTCCTGGACGCCCACTTCCGGCTTGGCGCTGTAGGCGGGCTTATTGTTGCCGATATACTTGTCGAAAGCCTCGTTTTTGGAGGACACATAACCGCGGTTCACCAAAATTTGGGCGATATGGGGACGCACGATCAGTTCACGGCTGCCGGCCACTTTCACGACCTCTTCCAGCGTGATCTCCATACCCAGTTCCCTGAGCTTGGAAATCATGCGGATAGCCCGTTCCCGCCTGCCGGTCAGATACATCTCGGTCAATTCCTTCATCTGCTGGTGGTGACTGTCGTAGCCATAGGCCAGAATATGCACGTCATCGCCTTCATGATGGGAACTGATCTCGATTCCGGGTATGATGCGCAGAGGCGAAACATCCTCCGGCAGCTGCTTGTAGGCATCGAATGTATCGTGGTCTGTGATCGAGATCAGATCCAGGCCGATCTGTTGCGAGCGCCTGATCAGCTCCAAAGGGCTGAGCACTCCATCCGATACGTTGGTATGCAGATGCAGGTTGATGCGTTTGATGGGGTCTATTTCTTTTACTATCATAATTTCTTTTCTATTGACGTAATTCTGGCTGTCGTAAAACCGTCAATAAGTTTTTTGCCCGATTTGGCGGGTGGTTTTTGCTATCCGTCCGCCGCCGTTTGGAGTATGACAATGCAATATGAACCCATCAAAGACCGCGTCTCGGGGATGATCAGGATCTTCCCCGCCGCGAGGCTGTGTTTCTACCGCCTGCTCGACCTCTTTCTGCTGCGCCAGCGCTATGTGAAAAGGCAGATGAACCGCCACTGCGCGGGCCGCCAGAAACTCCGCTATTACGATGCCGGAGCCGGATTCTGCCAATATTCCTGGTATGTGTTGAACAAGTGGAGCTACTCCACCGTATTTGCCTCCGACCTCAAGGGGGACTACCTTGACGATTTTGCCCATTTCCTGCCGGGAAACATGGCCGGCAGGTTTTCCCACCGCCCCGCCGACCTCCAGTTTTTCAAGCCGGAAAAGGAGTTCGACCTCGTTACCGCGATCGACATCCTGGAACACATCGAGGACGACATGGCTGTTTTGAAAAACTTCCACGCCTGCCTCGCGGAGAACGGACTGCTTATCATCTCCACCCCCTCGGACAGCGACCCGGCTGCCAAATTCACCGCCGAACACGTGCGCCCCGGTTATGGCAAAGCGGAACTAGAGGCCAGGCTTGGCGCCTGCGGGTTCCGAATCCAGTCCAGCCTTTACAGCTATGGCCCCCTGGGCAGCCTGGCCTGGCGCTGGCTCATCAAACGCCCTCTCAGCCTGATCTCCCGCTCCAAACTCTTCCTGCTGGCGCTACCTATCTACTACCTGCCCGTCTTCCCCATCGCGCAATTGCTTATGGCGCTGGACCTGCGCCTGAACAACAAGCGTGGCACCGGGCTGATAATCGTAGCCCAAAAAGCTTGAGCAAAAAGGAAGCCGGGCTTCGCTCTGAAACCCGGCTCCAATATGGCTTGCAAGCTGGTCTGCCAGCTTAGAACTGGATACTCCCCGCGTTGATGGGGGCAAGCATCAGAATCTCTTCGCCTTGCAGGTCTTTCCACAGTTCATAGGCCTTGATGTAATCGCCGCCCATGTCTTCCAGCAAACCGAGGACAGGCAGGCCCATAAAGGGATTGCCGCCCATCTGGACATCGATTCCGCCAGGCTTGGAGGTGGCGTTCACCAGGGTTACTTCGCCCTTGAGCCCTGCCAGTTCGCGCATCTCAGCCCTGGCTGTTTCCAGTCCGCCCAAAGCGTCCACCAGGCCTATCTGGTAGGCTTGCTTGCCTGTCCAGACCCTGCCCTGGGCGATCTCGTGCACCTGCTCCAGCGTAAGGTTATCCCGCCCGGCGTCCACTATGCCAACAAATTCTTCATAGATGGCTTCGATCGCGTTCGTCATACGCGCCTTTTCCTCTTCGCTCCAATCTCTGGTCATTGAGCCGAAATCGGCATTTTGCCCTTTGTTGACAGTGGACCAGTGCACTTTGACCTTATCCATCAGGCGCCTGGTGTTGAACGACAGCCCGATCACCCCGATGGAACCGGTGAGGGTGGAAGGCTCGGCTACTATCTTGTCTGCCTTGCAGGAAATGTAATAGCCTCCGGAAGCCGCCGCTCCTGCCATCGAGACCACCACCGGTTTCTTGTTTTCACTTTGTGCCAAAGCCAGTTCGTTGAGGATGATGTCAGAGGCCTGGGCTGAACCGCCCCCGCTGTCAACACGCAGGATTATTCCCTTGTAGGCCTTGTTCTTGCGTGCTTCGCGGATGAGTTCCACAGTTGTCTTATGGGCGATGCTCTTGCCCGGGGTTCCCTCGCCCATCACAATGTTGCCGCTGGCATAGATCACAGCCACCAAATCCTGCCTGGGTTTGGCCCAGTTGTATTCTCGATAGTCCGCCAGGCCGGATTGGTGCCCCGATATCCCGAAACCATCTTCCAGGCGCTCATCCAGGTCTCCCTCGTAAATGAGGGCGTCCACCAGGCCGGCTTTGAGGGCGTCCTTAGCCAGGAAGTAGGGCCCGGCGTCGATGGTCTCCGCCACCCCTTTGGCTAGCCTTGAGCCGCGTCCGCTTTGGATGGAGGCCAGAATCTCGTCATAGACGCTTTGCAAAAGGGACTCATACACTTCCCGCTCGGCTTCGGTCATCTCGGATTCCGAGAACATATTGCCAGCACTTTTGTAGCGGTGGGAGCGGAAATTAAGCACATCCACACCCAGGCTCTTGAGCAGGTCGCCAAGATAGGGGCTTTTGGCGGAAAGACCGCGCAGATCGACCCCGCCCACGGGATTCAGATAGATGCTGTCCGCCACCGCGGATGCGAAGAAATAGCCTCCGTTGGAGATATTGTCGTAGTAAGCGCTTATCTTTTTGCCCGAGGCCTTGAATTCATTCACCGCCGCCAATAGCTCTTCCATCAGGGCATAGGAACTGGAGAAGCTGGGATTCCTGAGCATGATGCCGCTCACAGCCGGGTCTTGGGCTGCCTGTTTCAGCGTGGCTGTCAAAGTCTCGATGCTGATGGTGTTTTTGTCATAGACCTTGAACGGCCCGAACTCGTATTTGGGCGCTTTGTAGCTGACGATGGAGCCTTTGAGGCTCATGTCATACCAGTTGTTTGGCTTGATACCCAGAAAAGGCAGGTAGGTTTTATTGGTGAGATGGATGTAAGGGATGGCGTAACGCCCTTTGCCTTTCATCCTGTTCAGGGCGCCCAGGTCGGTTTTGCCGAAGCTCAGGCTGAAGGAGAGCTGCGCGGTTTCAGATTCCAGGTTGTAGCTGCCGCCGATGTTGACTCCGTCAAGCAATTGGGTCTGAACCCCCAAGGTCGGCTTCTTGACCTTATAGGAACCGTCTTCCCTCCGGTAATCCACATCTGCGCTCAGCTCCAGGCGATGTCCGGCCGCCGAGGTGATCAGGGCTAGGGGACGGATGGCCGCCCCAAAGCGGTATTCCGGCTTTTTGCCATAGGGATTGTCCCAGGTGAAGCCCACCGACGCGGAGTTTACGGGGCGGTAGGTGAAGCCGCTGCGCCAATCCCCTTTTCTGATATTTGAGTTTTTCCAGCGGTAGCTGCTGCCCGCATATAGGTTGGGAAAAATGTGGCGCGGCAGGTATTCCGAGCCGCTGGCAAGGGTGTGGTAGTTCACGCCGCGTCCCTGGTTCAGCTTGTCATATTCATACACATAGCTCAGCCCTTCCAGATTGGCGAACAGCCAGTATTGCTTTTGCAACTTCTTGGCATCATACACCTGCGCCCAGCCGAAGCCGTCGGAGTGTCCCGTTCCGCACAGGGCGGGGTTGAACACGGGGATAAACAGGTTGTCGATGCTGGCCAGCGGAAAATCCATGTCCTCCAGCCGTTCTATCACGATTGGGTCTTCGCTTCCATCCGCGAACACAGGCATCGCCGCCAATAGCAACAACGCCAATATCAAATATACTTTTCTCATCATTGCCTCCCTGGGCTTTATTTGTTTAATTGTATTACAGGTTGTTCCGCCGGGCTGGCCGGGCGCGGGTCCCGGGCTACCCTGGACCCGTTCGGGGCAGGTATCGCCACATTATCTTTGCAGTGCGCTTCGGCGTTACGCTTTTTGTCAATATAAATCACTTCAACTCCCTTTCCTTGTAGATTAGGGCCCCGGCAACGCCAAAGGCGAGGCTGTAGCCCAGTTTGAGCAGGTTTGACCAGGAGAAGATCCTCACCCAGCCGCTATTCACGAAATCCCACATCTGGTCTTTATGGTCCAGGGTTATGGCTAAGTCAGTGAAGCCGAGGTCGATCGTGAGCACCTTGCTGAGCAGAAAACCTGACAGCGACCCGATATTCCAGCCAAAGATGCTGTTAAGGGTCAGGATCAGGATTTCCATCACTATAATCATCAACCCCATCATCAGGAACGACCGCTGTTTGAAGATGGCGCCGAACAGCCAGCAGAAGGAGCCTATCAGCAATATCTGAAGGCCCATCTGAAGCCAGGTCTGAAGCCATGACACCAGCCCCATCCCAAACTGAGCGCCGTATACCGCGCTGAAGAAGGTCGAGATGACCAGGCTGTTCACCAGGGACACCGCCCCCAACACCAGGATCGGCCCCAGGCTCATGAAGGCGAATTTGCTGCCGCTGAGCAGGGGGAAGGGCACCGGTTGCGAGGAATGGAGGATTTCGCATTTGTGGCGGGCGTCGCCGTTGAGCACATTGTCGCCGATGGCGATGGCGCTGATTGCGGAGATGAAGCTCGTCATCAATGTCGTTCCAAACACCATGATAAAAAGCCCCATGGTTTTAGCTCCCGTGCCCGTCTCCACATCTCGCATGACCATAATGGGTTTGACGCCCTGCGACCACGCGACTGTGGCCGCTATCCCCACTGCCAGGTAGATGAACAGGGTGGCATACACGGGCAGGAGCAGGGTAAAGCGGTTGGTATGCCATTCTTTTTTGAACAAGGCCTTAAGCTGTTTCATTGGAACCTCCCACAATGCTCAGGAAGATGTCCGCGAGATTCACCCTGCCATAGGCGGCGCCGGGGATCTCCACCCTGGAATCCAGAACCGCGCTGAAGAATCCCAGGGTCTTGGAAGTCACTTTGGGAGAATGCGCCAATATCTCCGCGCTCCGGTCTGACGGCAGCGAGACCACGCGGTATCTTTCTTTCAGCGCCTCCACTTCTTCGTGCAGGATGATCCTGCCGTTGTCGATGATGATTATCTCCTGGAGCAGGTCTTCCACTTCCTCCACCTGATGGGTGGAAATCAGGATGCTCCGTTCCTCGTCGAAAAACTCACCCAGGATTGTGTTGAAGAATTCCTTGCGGAAGGCGATGTCCAGCCCCAGGGTGGGTTCGTCGAGCAGGAGCATGTTCACATCCAGCGACAGGGTGATAAGCAGGTAGAGCTTGGTTTTCATGCCTTTGGAGAGTTTCCCCACCTTCTTTTTGAGGGGCAGGTTGCTGAGCGCGAAAAGCTGCGCCGCCCGTTCCTCGTTCCAGCGGTTGTTTACGCCGCGCACATAGTCGATGGTCTGCGCCACCGTGAGCCGGTCGTCAAGGCCGCTCACATCCGGGATGAACGCCACATTTTCAAATATCCGGTGGTTGCGCCTCGCGACATTCCCGCCATAAAGCTCCACATTCCCCTCGTGGCGCAAAAATCCCAACATGCAGCGCATCAGTGTGGATTTCCCCGCCCCATTCTTACCCAGCAGGCCGATTATCTTGCCTTTGCCGATATTCAAATCCACCGCGTCCAGCGCTTTGAATTTGCCGTAGTGTTTGGTCAGTCCGTTGATCCGGTAGATCGTCTCACTCATCCTTTCCTCCATATATGTCATCAATTATCCTGTATAGTTCTTCCTTGGGCACTTCAAGCTGGCGGGCGTTGACAATGACCGGCTCCAGCTTCTCTTTCACAAAATCTTTCCCGCGGGTGGCGATGATCAGTTGCCTGGCGTCGGGCGAAACATACATCCCCACTCCCCGCTTCTTGTAGAGGATGCCTTCATCCACCAGCGAGCTGAGGGCGTTTCCAACCGTGATCGGGTTGAGGTTGTAATCCCGCGACATCACCCGGATGGAAGGGATGGCTTCCTCTTCCTCCAGGGCTTTGTCCAGGATAAGCTCCTCGATGTGTTGCCTCAGCTGCAAGTAGATTGGCGCTTCGGCGTTGAAGATTTTCATGTTCACCTCTTTGCTTTGTTCACCGTGGTGATGTCATAGTGTTGTGGTCACCTAATACACTACCTGTCTTTCTGTCAAGGAAAATCTCAAACTTTTTTTCTTGATGGATGATAACTTATTGCCCCAGACACTATTCCAGCTACTCACGCAACGAAAGGGAAGGACAGGGTGTGAAATTTGTTGACAAGACCCGTCCCTGTGTTTAGCCATTCCGAAAGCATGAAACAATGGAAAACCCAGCCCTTGTGCCGGTATACGCCTGTCCGGGGCGCCAATGGCGTGAGGCAGCCTGGCTATCCGCCTGAAAGGAGATGCGATGCGACTGAGATTCTTTGTGTTGGCGATTATGGCCACATTATTGCTGGTGGCCTGCGAAGACAGGCCAAGCCAAACGCCTGAAGCGCGGGACCATGGCTTTGGGCTCATCAAAGTGGAACTGGAAGACCTGTTCTGGAACAGGGATTACCTCTATGACGACATCTCCCATCCCGATTGCGACTCCGACGGCGTGTTTCTCTTTGCCTATGAGGGGCAGTATTATTACCACCCCGTGGCTATCGGCTACCTCGTCCAGAAGGCCCTCAGCGATTATCTGTTGAGCAACGACCCCAAATACCTCGATTATGCCGGAAAATCGGTAAACGCCCTGGCGGAAAGGGCGACAAGGTCAAATGGAGGGATGTATTTCCCTTATAATTACGACTATCCCATCTATGGCGGAGAGATCGTTTACAGGGCCCCCTGGTATTCCGGTATGGCCCAGGGTGTCTTGCTTTCCTGCTTTTCCAGGCTCTATTACTGTACCGGTGATCCCAAATACGAGGCCTGGGCGGACTCCACCTTCGCGACCTTCAGCGACTTCAAAAACGATATTTCCACGGTGTATGTCACCCATAACGACCTACTAAGCCTGGGTGACGGCTACTATTGGGTGGAGGAATATCCCAATCCAGTCAGGCGGTTTGTCCTGAATGGCTCGATCATGGGTTCCTTTGGGCTTTACGATTACTGGTGGGTGTTTGGGGACTTGGAAGCCAAAAGGCTCTTCAGTATGGAAATGACCTCCGTCCTCGACCATTTCCCCCTCTACCGCAATCCCGGCGATATCAGCTATTACTGCCTGAAGTTCAAGCGCAAGGATGCCTATTACCACCAAGTGCACCAGTGGTTGCTGGAACAATGTTGCGTATACACGGGGGACACCAGGTTCTGGGTGATGTCGGGCATCCTCGGGGCGGATTACCATTAAGCCGAGGAATACTTCAGAACAGTGGCTTCATCTTGCGCACCATTCCCAGATAGAATATGGGGCCCCACTTGGCTGAAGACTCTCCGGAACTGAGTTCCGTGCCACCTTGTAGCGTTATGTTTATATTTTTCCGGATTCTGATGTCCATGTGCCCCATGATAGCGTAGCGCTGGAACCGGTTCAGGGGTTGATCAAGGTAATCAATGGTGCTCCACGCGCCTTCCCCCGGTCCGTTGATGTCGCTATGCAACCAATCCATGGCGCCGCGGGCAGTTAAGCTGAAAATGTGTTCCACATTTGGAGAGTATTCATAAAGCTTGCTGACAGTTATGGGCAGTTCCAGTGACAGGCGTTCGTAACGATTCCTATAGTTATTACCAATGGGCTCTATGCCTTTGGCGATTTCACCTCCCGGGAATACCGCAAAATAGGTATTCTGCCCCAAGTTGAAGGATTTCTGGACATTGACCTTCAAATCATAGCCAAGGGTAAATTCCGCATAGAGTTGATCATAAACGTTACCATTGAAGCCCGGTCCTATAGAGATCTCTCCTTGAAAACCAAGCGCGTAGCCATTGCCCAATCCATAATCCGAGAGCATAGGGGTCTGAAGGGCATTATTGTTTGATGCTCCACTTTGAATTTCTTCATTCAAGGTATCCGGCTTGTATCTTCCCAGACAAGAGATTTGGTTCGTAGATGCAATACCATAAGAAAAGCGACGCTCGCCCGCCTTCAATGGAAGGGCGTTTCTGGGATGGCTGTTATTCACATAGGCGCAAGCCCCAAGAAGCAAAACAGATATCAAAAGCCCGACACGCTTGATCATAAATCCTCATATCTATTTTATTTATTTTGAAAGTGCAATTATCGTGCCAAAATAAGAATATTCCCCACGTATCTGTCCGTATGATGCCTGGCATGCCAATCTTATACGGATTGACGGATTGAACTGATTTACGGTTTACCATGGTAAAAGAAGAAAGCTTTTCAGCCAGACCCAAAACAAAACATCACCAAACACCAATTCGCGCCATTACGAGGGGGTGGCAAAGTCCGTTTGCCACAGAGACCGGAGGTCCCTCCCCAACCGCGTCATCCCGGGAAGCCGGGGGCCCCTCTGGGGTGGCTTACCCGGAATACAGTCTTTGATAATGAGCAATTCCACCATTCCACCTGTCGTAGCACCTATATATTATGAGGGGGTGGGCCTCATTTGCATCACCCTATCCGGAGTGGGTCTTCCTGGGGTCAACCTTATAATTTATAAGGATGACCTAAGGATGATGGCACAAAAGCCTGTAGCAGCAAAGGAGGGCGCTATGAAGGATATTGCGGAATGTATCGGTTAATACATGTGGTTGTCAAGGAATTGATGCCGGTTGTTTTTTTTAACTGAGTGCTTGATTGGGGCTTTAAAAGACTGGATCCCGGGTAAGCCACCCCAGAGGGGCCCCCGGCTTCCCGGGATGACACGGTAAATAGCCTGTCGGACTGGTTTCGGGGGGGTACCTTTCCACCATTTCACCTTTTCACCATTTCACCTTTCCACCTCAAAAACACTTTGCCCCCCACAGGCGCAATCCCCCGCCCTAACCATGCCCGCCCCTCAGAAAAGCCTTGACAAAGCATTGCTTTACCGATCTAAGGGCATTACTATGTCTATTATTGTTAAAAAATTTGGCGGAACTTCGGTGGGAAACACCGATCTGATCCAGAATATCGCCCGCAAGATAGCCCGTGAGAAGCGGGCGGAAGATTCGCTGGTATTGGTGGTGTCTGCCATGGCCAAGACCACCGACGACCTCGTTAAGCTTGCCTATGGCATCTCAGACCACCCCTCGAGGCGGGAACTGGATATGTTGCTCACTGCCGGGGAGCGCATCAGCATGTCGCTGCTCTCCCTTGCTTTGCAAAACGAGGGGCTGGAGTCCATCTCGTTCACTGGGTCGCAGAGCGGGATAATCACGGACAACAAGCACGGCAACGCACGCATCCTCAATGTGAACGCCTTCCGCATCAACCAGGAACTGGAAAAGGGGGAGATCGTGATCGTGGCGGGCTTTCAGGGCGTGAGCCAGGATAAGGAGATAACAACACTGGGGCGGGGCGGTTCGGACACCTCGGCGGTGGCCCTGGCCTGCTACCTCAAAGCCAGCCGCTGCGAGATCTACACCGATGTGGCGGGCGTGTATTCGGCAGACCCGCGCCTGGTGGAAAAGCCGCATCTGCTCAGGAACATAGGTTACGCCCAGATGCTCGCCCTGGCCTACAGCGGCTCCAAGGTCTTGCATCCCCGGGCGGTGGAATTTGCCTATAAATACCGCATCCCCGTGGAGGTGAAAAGCTCTTTCACCTTTGAGGCCGGAACCCTCATCCATGATAAAAAGGAAGAAAATATGGAAGAACGCAGCATCAACGCGATCGCCAACAAACAAGGCCTGCTCAGGCTCGAACTGGCAAGGGAAGAACGATTGAACGGGCTTCTGAGGAACTGGAACAACGAAATCTTCAAATACCGGGTGGAAAACGACCGGGTGGAACTGGTGGTGGAAGAGAAATACCAAAGCGAAATCCGTTACCAGCTTGGACAGGCGGGAATCCCCATCCTCGCCGAACAGGAGGATGTGGGACAGGTGACGCTGGTGGGGCTGGGGATAAACCTGGATCCCGGCTTCCTGGCCGCCACCCTGGAGCTTTGCGAGCCATTCTCCGTGGAACGCATCCAACACAGCGACCAAACCATCGAGCTGACCCTGCCCTCAAATCAGGTGAACGAGTGCGTGGCAGCCTTGCATAAAGCCTTTATCGGAGACGCCAAATGAAGTATCTGGTGACCAGCGCCCTCCCCTACGCCAACGGCAAACTCCATGTGGGACACGTGGCAGGCGCCTATCTGCCCGCCGACATCTTTGTGAGATGGCTGAGACTCCACCAGCAGGATGTGATCTACATTTGCGGAACAGACGAGCACGGCACCCCCATCTCGATTTCCGCGGATAAAGAGGGAGTCAGCCCGGCGGAGATCGTGAAACGCTATCACGACTCCATCAAAGGCGCGTTTGACGCCTTGGGCATCGAGTTTGACAATTTCTCGGGCACAGCCCGGGAAAAGCACCACAAGCTGTCACAACAGTTCTTTTCTGCGCTCTACGGGAAGGGGCACATCAAGCCCCGGGTGACCAGGCAGTTCTATTGCGAACACGACAGGCGCTTCCTGCCAGACCGCTATGTGGAAGGCAGTTGCCCCCGCTGCCAGGCCCCCGGAGCACGGGGCGACCAATGCGACGCCTGCGGGCAGATATATGAGACAACCACCCTGGTCAATCCCATCTGCAAGATCTGCGGCAACACGCCCATCATCAGGGAAACCACCCACTGGTATCTGCAACTGGATGACTTCCGCCAACAGCTAACCGGGTGGATTGCCGGTAAGGGCTATTGGAAGGAAAACGTCCGCAACTTTATGCTCAACCTCCTGGAGCAAGGGCTGGTCGAGCGCCCCATCACCCGCGACCTGAGCTGGGGTGTTCCGGTTCCCCTCCCCGAAACGGAAGGGAAGGTGCTCTATGTGTGGTTCGACGCCCCCATCGGCTACATTTCGTCAACCGTGGAGTGGGCGGAAAGGATTGGCCAGCCGGAACGCTGGAAGGACTATTGGCTGGATCCGGAAACCAAACTGGTGCACTTCATCGGCAAAGACAACATCATCTTCCACGCCCTCATCTGGCCGGCAATGTTGATGGGGCAAAAGCAGGGCTATTGCCTCCCGCACGATATCCCCGCCAACGAATTTATGAACCTGGAAGGGCAAAAGATCTCCACCAGCCACAACTGGGCTATCTGGGTGGATGAGTTTACGGAAAAATTCCCCGCCGAATACCTGAGATACTATCTGGCTTGCAACGCTCCGGAACGGGGCGACAGCGACTTTTCCTTCAAGGATTTCCAGCAAAAGATCAACGGCGAGCTGAACAATGTGTTGGGAAATCTGGCTAACCGGGTTTTCGCCTTCGCGGAAAAGAATTTCGCCGGGAAAATCGAGCCTGTGGCGCTCTCCGGGCAGGGCAAAGAGGCGCTGGCTGAGGCCAACGAACTCTACCGGCAGATGGATGACGGCTACGGGGACTATCAGGTGAAAAAGAACAGCAAGCTGGGAATGGACCTGGCGCGGCTGGGAAACCGCTGGTTCGACGACCGCAAACCCTGGGCGCAGATCAAGACGGACAGGGCGCACGTTCAGGAAACACTGTATGTCTGCGCCACGCTGTTGCGCCTGGTCTCGGTGGCGCTCTACCCCATCATCCCCAAGAGCATGAACCGCCTGCGCGCCATGTTGGGGCTGGAAGCGGCTTCAGCCTGGGAAGAGCCCGACCTGGGGCACGCCTATGCCCTGAACGAGACCCATCCGCTCTTTGCCAAGATCGAGGACGCGGCTGTCGAAGCGGAATTGGAAGCCCTGCGCAACAGCGCCGGACAAGGCAAAGAAAAAATAATCTATGAACAGATAAAAGAGCAGGTCAGCTATGACGACTTTGCCCGCCTTGACCTGCGCGTGGCGACCATACTTCAGGCGGAGCGGGTTCCCAAGACCGACAAGCTGTTGCACCTGAAGGTGGATATCGGCAGCGAACAACGGGAACTTGTGGCAGGCATAGCCGAACACTACCAGCCGGAAGAGGTGGTGGGGAAACAGGTGTTGATGCTGGTAAACCTTGAACCCAGGAAGATACGGGGCATCGAATCCAGAGGCATGATCCTTGCCGTGCACAGCGAAGGCAAATTGCAACTGGTGATACCCCAGAATCCCTGTTCCCCAGGTTCCACGGCAAAATAGCCATCCCCGTGCTTATCAATGAGATGCCCGGTCATAGTTAAAGCGATACTTTTATTGACGTTCGCCGCTCTGGCACCACCGGCGACAGGGGCTGAGTACCGGGACGGCAAGCTCTGGCTGGATATTCTGCTCAATTCAGGAACGGAACTCACGGTGACCGCCTCTCCGGGCGAAGCTCCCGGCTTCCTGCTCTCTGAAACGGATTCCCCCATCCAAAAGCGGATATCGGAAAGCTTCAGCATCAGGCTTGCTAATCCCGAAAAGCTTGCCTACTGGGGGGTGTTGCGCTGCTCTGAACCCTGGGGGGAAGACTCCGGGGGCGTGATGCGCGAGCAATTCGCCTGGCGGGACAGCCAATTGGTGATCGACAGGCTCAACCTTGTTTATGACGAATTCGACTACCCGGACAGGGAAAGCGCCTGCCTGAGGGCAGCGGAGCTTGGCCTGGGGCGCAAGCAGGTGGAGAGCATCCCCATGCTCAATTCGACGGTCGTGGTGCGCACGGCCAGCGGGGAGAAACATTATTTTGAAACACCCCTGAGCCTGTATAGCTTGGGATCGCTGAGGATAGATGGTTCCAAGATGGATTTTTGGGGGGAGTTCCGCGTCAAAACAAGCAATGGCCAGGTTCTGATCTCCCAGGTGATCGACTTGGAAGAGTACCTGGCGGGGGTCATCCAGAACGAGATCGGCCCCAACGCCCCCGCGGAGGCCTTGAAAGCGCAGGCGGTGGCGGCCCGTACCCACGCTGTCAACCTGCTCCTTTCCAACAAGCACAAAAGCGAGGGATACGACCTTTGCAGCGGCACGCATTGCCAGGTCTATAAAGGGAAACACCTGCAAAACCAGGCTATACTTGACGCCGTGCGCCAAACCGCGGGAGAGGTGGTGTTATATCTGGACGGCGTGGCTGAAACCACTTACCACAGCGCCTGCGGAGGCAAGACCGAATCTTCCGCCAATGTCTGGAAAGGCTCTCCCCGGGATTATCTGAACGGAGTGAAGTGCCTGCCAGCCTCAGCCGGTTTTGACCTGAGCAGCGAGAGGGGCATCCGCGCCTGGATCGGGACGCCTGTTTCTTTTCCGGACATGAGCAGTTGGGAAAAAGCCTCGCTATCATGGTCAAAAAGCATCAGCAAGGCGGCTTTGGCCAGAAATCTGGGACTGTCCTACATAAACCGCATTGTGATCAACAAACGCGGCGTTTCCGGGAGGATTCTGGACATCAGTTTTTATGGTTCAGGCAGCGTCAACCTGAACAGCGAATACCGGATACGCCAGGCCTTTGGGGGCGTCAGTTCCTCCGCGTTCTACATCGTGGGCGGATTCGGCGAAGCCAACGGCAGAGTGACAATCTCCCCCGGCGCAACCCTGAGCTTGAAAGGAAGAGGCTCCGGCCACGGCGTCGGCATGTGCCAGGTGGGAGCCCTGAGAATGGCGCGCCAGGGAAGCTCATACCGAGAGATTCTGGAGCGCTACTATCCCGGCGTCACAATATCGAAACTATGGATCAAAGATGAATAAACAAGACATGCTCTACCGCGGAATGGCTATGGACGGGCAGTTCAGGGTCTTCGCCGCGCAATCCACCCAAACGGTTCAAACAGCCAGAGACCTGCACGGCCTCTCCCCCATCAACACCTTTTTGCTTGGCAAGATGCTCACCGCGGCCGCCATGCTCAGCCTGGATCTGAAAGGGCCGGGCTCCGAGGTCAGCCTGCGCCTGGACGGCGACGGCGAACTGCGTGGCGCTCTGGTGATGTGCAATGACCTGGGCGACCTGCGGGGTTACGCCTTCGCTCCGTCTGTGTTTTTTGAAGAGGCGGCGGAGAACTTTTTGTCCGTCAAACACCTTGGTTCCGGCTCCATGACCGTCATCCGCAGCGTGGCGGGAAAGCAGCCTACGATGGGCCACACAGCTCTGGTGGAGGGAGAAGTGGCGCAAAACCTGGCTCACTATTTTGAACAGTCCGAACAGATACCCACCGCGGTCAACCTGGGAGTGTTGATCGACAAGGAAGCCCGCGTGAGAGCCGCCGGGGGGCTGCTTATCCAACAGCTTCCCCAGGCCGATCCAGCCAGGGCGGAATTGTTGATTTCCCGCCTTGCCTCCACGCCCAACATCTCTGACCTGATGGATATGGGGCTGGGCATCCCCCAGTTCCTCAAACGCTTCCTCTTCACGGAAAATGACTTTAGCCTGGAAGAAGCGCATCCCATCCAGTATAAATGCAATTGTTCCCGGGAGAGGTTTGAGCGCGGGTTGAGGTTGCTTGGGAAAGAGGAGCTTTCGCAAATGTTGGATGGCGTGAAACCCCAATGCCATTTCTGTAACGCCAGCTACCACTTCACGGGCAAAGACATAGCAGGCTTGATTGCCTCACTGGAGCGGAAAGAATGAAACAGCTTTTACTGATACTGGTTTTGCTCACCACAAGCCTCTGCGCCGTCTCGCTGGATGACCTGCGCTTTTTGCTTGATAAGGAGCAATTTGCAATCCTCGCCAGGCATGACGCTACCATCGAAAGAATGTTGAGGGGAGATAAGCGGGAACTGCTTTTTGTCCTGGAATACGCCCAGCGGACATCGAATGACGCTTTGGCCCTGCGCAGCCATCAGGAACTGGCGTTGCGGGAACACTCGCTCCCAGACGCGGTGCGATGCCTGGAGCTGGCCAGAAGCATGGAACTCGATGAGAAAGGGTTTAACTCGCTTCGCGAGCGATTGAGCGGAGAATTCACCGCGCCGGACGAGAGCATCGTGCTCGGGCATATCGTTGACCAGACAGGGGAAGCCGATTTCCTGGAAAAGATAAGGCAGTTGCGAGGCTACAACGATTATATCGAGGATTTTGCCAAAGGCTGGATAGATGAGATCGCCGTGCAAAGGGTGGACAGTCTGGCCTGGAAACAGATTGAAGAGTTCGACCGCTGTTTCCCTGTCTCAAAATGGTCGCACATCTCTTTCTATTACAAGCTTTACCACCTCTCCCAGGCAGGCAAATACGGCGCGCTGCTCGAACTGATAGTAAGCAAAGGCAGCCAATCCAGCCAGCATCTCTATGTCTCCTCCCTCTACCTGCTCAATCCGGCGCTCAGGCGCAGCTTTGGATTGGAGCAAAACATAAAGCTCATCGAACAGGCTGAAGCCATGCTCCTCTCAGCCCGCGACGACTATTCCTCCCCTTTGGGATTGAACGCCCTCTACGACCACTATACGGCGGAGGAGTGGAACAGCAAGCTGAACCTGATGCGGGCGAAAGCCGCTTACTACCATCTCTTGGGAAAGCTGGGCTTGTATGGCGACGAAGAGACGCTTATCGCGCAGCGTGGTTTGCCCAAAAAAGACTACGAGTCGCTGAAACTGGCTTTGGAACAGATACATTTCCCCCACAACGAGCGTGGCGAGCAGGCGGAGCTGATGTTCTGGAAAGCAAAGGCGGGAGCGCTTTCCGCCCGCAAAAAGCATCTCAGGCAGGCTGCCATGGATTATACCCGCTGCTTGATTCTGGGAGCACCCCGCAAAAAGTATGACGAGTCCGCCCTGGCGGGAGCGGATGCCCTGCGCGGCAAGCTGAAAGTGAGGAAGCCGCTCGTCAAGTGGTTACGCGGACTGGTCAATTACAAGGGGATAGTGTTTAAAGAGGCGCAGTTTGAGGGAAACTACACCCGGGTAGCGCTGGGGGATTACGACAACGATGGATACATCGACATGCTCCTGAACGGGAACAGGCTATTCAAAAACATGGATGGCAGGGCATTCACCGATGTCAGCGACTCCCTGAACACAGCCAGGCTGCGCAGCAACGGCGGGCTATGGGCAGACTTCAACCAGGATGGATACCTGGATTTTGCAACCATCTCCCACGATGAAGAAGGCTTGGGCGAAGCGCTGATGAAGAACCAGCGCAACACAAGATTCATCAACGTGAACGAGAGGGCGGGCGATATTGACGACCATGTGCCCACCGAAGGAGCGGCCTGGGTGGATGTGGATGGCAGGGGCTATCCCTCCCTTTACACGGCAAATTATGAGAAATGGCAGCAACGCCGGGGCTATCCGGACAACTTCTGGCTCAATGACAAGGGTTACTTTTCTGAAGGGAGCGAGCGCCTGGGCTTCCGCCAGCCATCCTATACAGACAATCCCGGCCTGGCGGGGCGTGGCGTGGCTCCGGCAGATTTTGACAATGACGGCCATCAGGAGATTTTGGTAACCAACTACCGCCTGATGAGGAACCTGTGTTGGAAACAGGTGGACAGCCTCTTCGTTGACGTGGCCGCCCTCCACGGTCTCGCCGGCAACTACACTGACGGCTACTATGGCCATAGCATCGGAGCAGATTGGGGCGACTATGACAATGACGGCGACCTCGACCTCTTTATTGCCAACCTCGCCCATCCCCGCTACATCAATTTCTCCGACATCAGTATGCTCCTCCGCAACGACGGCCCCGCCATCCATGTGGTTGAAGGCGACACCATCCGCTATTGGATATTTACGGATGTGACCAAGCAAACTGGCATCACTTACGATGAGCTGCATTCTGACCCGCTGTGGGTGGATCTGGACAATGACAGCGACCTTGACCTCTTCATCACCTCGGTCTATGAAAACGACCGTTCCTATCTATACGAAAACAACGGCGACGGCAGTTTCACTGACATCACCTGGCTTGCCGGAGCAAGAATCTACAATGGCTGGGGCAACGCGATGGGCGACCTGAACCGCGACGGACTGGCAGACATTGTGGTTGGGAGCGGAAACGGAACCAAGGTCCTCATCAACGCCACCCGCACCAAAAACAAAGCCCTGTGGGTCAAACCCGTCTGGGAAAACGGCAAACGGATACTGATCCGGGACTGGAAAGAGTCCGTCGCCAAGCCAAACTCTCCTGCCTTCGGAACCCGGGTCAAACTGACATACATGGACAAAGGCCGCGAAAAAAGCCTGGTCCGGGAGCTGTCCTCCGCCAAGGGCGCATGCTCCCAGAACTCTCAGGAACTCCATTTTGGCTATGGCAGGGGTAAGAAACCGGAAATCGAACTGGTCAGTTATGAGGAAAATTAGAACAACCCTCGTCAATCCCCTTAACAGGGACAGGCTGGAGATCCTGGGCGACCATGTCATATCCTTTCAAGCTGGCGTGATAAGCGGAAAACGCCCCTATGACCCGGTTCTGGACTCCGACTGCGAAGACCGCCGCGACTGCGTTCTCCTGCCTGGCTTGATAGATGTCCACACCCATCTTTCCCAATACCGGATTCGCGGCCTCTTTGAACCTGCCCTGCTGCCCTGGCTGGACAAGCACGTTTACCCCGCCGAAGCCCGTTCCTCAGACCCCGTTTACGCGCGGGGCATCGCGGAAGAGTTCTTTGCAGCGCTTTTTGCCGCAGGAACCACAACCTCCGTGATTTTCACCGCCCCCTTTGAGGTTTCCTGCCAAAAGGCGTTTGAAGCGGCGTCCAAAATGGGAGCCCGCGCCTTCATCGGGATGAGCATGATGGATCAAAACTGCCCCGTGCAATTGCGACAGGATACGGACACCGCCATCGCCCTCAGCAAGGACTTGTTCCATCGTTTCGACACAGCAAGCCCCCTCTTGCGCTATATCCTCACACCCCGTTTTGCGGTATCCTGTTCTTCCCGCTTGCTGAACTGGGTTGGCAGTTTTGCCGCCGATAACGCTGCCTGGATACAGACCCATCTCTCTGAAAACGAGGAAGAGGTCCGCTTTGTGCGCGACGCCTTCAAAACCGGAACCTACACCCAGGTGTATCAGGAACGCGGCATGCTCACCCCACGCAGCATCTTTGCCCACGCCATCCATCTGGGCAGGGCGGAAATGGGCATACTCGCCTCTCACGAATGCAAGCTGGCATACTGCCCTGATTCCAATTTCTTCCTCAAGAGCGGCGAATTCCCCTATCAGGATATCTCCTCGCAGGGTATCGGCATCGGCATTGGCAGCGATATCGCGGCCGGGACTACGCCCAACATGCTCTATCACGCCAAGATGGCCAACTTCCGGCAAAGCGCCTACCCGTTGTTGCCTGCCCACCTGATTTGGCACCTCACCCTGGGCAACGCCGCCCTGCTGGGTTTGGAAGACAGGATAGGATCGCTGGAAACCGGCAAAGAAGCTGACTTCATACTCTTAAAACTGCCCAAACCGCTGGACGGAGAAAACGACCTTGCCCCGGAACTTTGCTTTTGCGGCCACGAATACAAGCTCAGGGAGACCGTTATCGCGGGCAGAACTGTGTTCTTGTCTGAGGGCTGACCTTAAAACAGCTCTTTTGGAAGGTTTATTGCATGAACATAGTTGGATTTATGTGTGATATACACTTACACGCTTGATTATTTATATAAAATTAAGGAGTGACCTGTGAAAAACATCGTCATCTTATTGATCATATTGGGTGCTTGCTTCTCCCTGCCCGCCGCGGTTTTGTGGGATGAAGCAGTGGCAATCCGCCAGGGAACCAACATCGAATGGTTCCGCACCGGTATCGAAACCAGCGACGGCGGAGCCATTTATGTGTGGTCCGACACCAAGCTGGGAGAACGCGACCTGTGGGCCCAGAAAGTGGATGCCAGCGGCAACACGGTTTGGGGAGAACCCCTTCTGATTGACGGGAAGCCAGACCGGCAGGAAGACCCCGTCATCACCCGCACAAGCGACAACAACTATATCATTGCCTGGATAGATTTTTCGGATGATCCTGACGGTAATGTCTATGCCCAGAAAGTGAACAATCAAGGCTCCCTGCTTTGGCAGATGGGAGGCAAGCCTGTCTGCGTTATCAGTGGAACCCAGATCGCGCTCAATATCGAACCTGACAACTCCGGCGGCGCCTTCATTGTCTGGTCGGACTCCCGCAATCCCAGCAAAGACCTTTACGGACAGCGTCTGGATGCCAACGGCAACCCGGTCTGGACGGCAAATGGCATCCCCATCGCCAACGGTGACGGAGACGAAGAGCAGAACACCATGCTCCCGGACGGGGAGGGCGGCCTGATGATAGCCTACACCCATTCCTATGTGGGAGCGGAGGATGTCTATGCAAAACGCTTCGATGCCAATGGCAACATGGTCTGGCCTCAAACCCTGGTACTCACCAACGCTCCCGGCAATCAAGGCAAGGTGCGCATGGCTCCCATCGCTCCCGGAGAGTTTGTTTTCACATGGGAAGATCAGCGCAACACCGATCCCGATATCTACGCCCAAAAAGTTAATATCTCGGGCCAAACCCTGTGGCCAGATCCCTTCATCGTCTTTGGCGATTCCGGCACCCCATCCTTCTGTCCCCAGCGCAGCCCCCGCATTGTTGGCACCAGCGACAACGCCGTGGTGGTGGTGTGGGAAGACTTCCGCCTGGATGACCAGAATCCTGACCTCTTCGCGCAGAAGATAAACTCAGCCGGCAACCTGCTTTGGGGAGCTGGTGGGGTGGCTTTTGGGGTTGGAGAGTTCGCCCAATCCGGAGCGCGCCTCGACGCGGACAGCAATGGCGGCTGTTACATTGTTTGGGACGATTTTCGCAATGGGAACTCGCCCAATGACGACATTTACGCCCAACACCTGGATGCAAACGGAAACGCTCTCTGGGAAGCCAACGGAAGACCAGTATGCACTGCCGTAAACCAGCAAAACAGCGGCCTGGTAAAAGTGTCTGGCGACAATGTTTTTATCAACTGGATGGACATCCGCGACGGCAGCGTGGGTATCTACTATCAGGTTTACAACGCCGCCGGAACGGCGCTTTTGGAAAACAACGGCAAACTGGTATTCTGGGGCCTCAGCGGCGACACTCCTCTGGGAAACTATCAGATTTTCCCCAGGGCCAATGATCTGGTGGTCATTTGGCAGGATACCCGTTTTGCCAACCTGGGCTATCAGATCTATTTCCAGTTCCTGGATTTCAACGGCAACACCCTGCTGGAAGAGAACGGCAAGCCTGTTACACTCCAGACTGGCGCGGACCAGGTCACGCCCAATGCCATTGTAACGCCGGATGGCAGAATAGCTGTCGTCTGGGAAGATAAACGCGGCCACAACCCCCAGATCTACGCCCAGTTGCTTGATGCCAGCGGAAACCGCCTCTGGGGCGACACCGGCCTCGAGATCACGTCAAGCACTCCGGTGCGCCAGAAAGACCCCCGCATTACCTATGACGAAGATTTGGATGCCTTCTATATCGGTTGGTCAAATTACGATCATGTGGGCGGCACCAGTTTCATCTATCACGTGTATGGCCAGATGATCCAAAATGGCCAGAAAATGTGGGGCGACGACGGAGTTAAGATTTCCTCGATCGCCGCGGAGGAACAAAACAACGAATGTATCCTGAACGATATGAAGGGGCCATACTACATTTGGGAGCGCTACGACACCTCGACGTACACCCAAAGCGTTTACATCAAGAAAGTGAACACGGCAGGACAGGCTGATACAGGCTGGCCCACGGAAGGCATGCCGGTATCCACCTACAATTCCTGGGACAACGAGCAGCGCACGGCAATCTCCGCTCTCACGGATGAAGGAATCTTTGTAATGTGGCGTGACAAGCGCACCGACTTTGTTTCCAATTATTATGGGCAACTCATCTCACCCAGCGGCCAGCGTCGATGGGACCCCCTCGGAATCAATCTCGCCGATTACTCGCGGGAACAGGAACAGGCAGTGATCGCGAACACGGATGATTGGGGTAACGGAATCATATTCGCCTGTTGCGAAAACATCGACGGTTACCTCGATATCATCACCAGCCGCTATTCGCTTTCCGGTTCGCCGATGTGGGGAGACCTGGGCCACTTCGTGGTTCAGAAAGACAGCACCCAGGCCAACCCCAGCATTGGCCGCTTCAGCTCCGGCGGAATGGCTATCGCCTGGACAGAGTATCTGAGCATCGAAGCCGACATCTATTACAAATACATCAATGCCGACGGAAGCTTTGTGGGCGAGGCCGGCGGCAATATCCTCTGCGACGCGGGTAAATCCCAGTATGAGCCGCTTGTGGTTACCAAAGGCAATAATGCCTACGTTATCTGGGCGGATGGGCGTTCCAGCGGAAAAACCGAGATTCTGGGTATCTTTGCCCAAAAGCTGAGCTGTGAGACTGTCTCGAACTCCGATCCCACGGCTCCCACCCTGAACTCCTTTGACCTCCTGCAAAACCACCCCAATCCGTTCAACCCCAGCACCACTATCCGGCTATCCATCAAGGACAACGCGCGCCCCTTCTCACTGAGCATCTACAACATCAAGGGACAGCTTGTCCACACCCTGCACGATGGTGTTTTGGAAAAAGGCATGCACACCTTTACCTGGGATGGCAGGGACAAGGATGGAAACCTGATGGCCTCGGGTGTTTACCAATACCGCCTGAGCGACGGCAGGCAAAGCCAGGGCAAGCGCATGGTCTTGTTAAAATAACACCTGATAATAACATAATACGCAGAGCCCGGGAATATTTCCGGGCTTTGTGTTTTCCCCGGGGAAAGCCATCTGACAAGGCCGTTTGAAGTCGGCCGGCCTCGGGTTTGGCGAAATCCATGCAAGCTTCCTTGCCGGCTTGAACTCCAAACTCAGCCAGCATGGAGTTCAAAGAGCCTTTTCAGACAGCAAAGTACCACCAACTTTCTGGGCTCTCTGGACTTCATGCGGGGAAAAGAGCCCCATGCGTGACAATACAGGCGAATAGCCCTCATACCATGATGTCCCATCGGCAACCCATTGACGCCCGGGCAAAAGCCCGCCCTGCGGTTGGTCAGCGGTCAGTCAACGGTCAGCCAGCGATGAGCGTATGAGGGCGCAAAGACGGGGCTAGTCTGAGGAGATATAACAACTCAGGGGCTACTTTCCACCTTTCCACGACCTTTCCAAAAGACTGGATCCCGGGTCAAGCTATCCCATCCCAACGGATCGTTGCCGATCCGTCGAGGACCCCGGCTTGCCCGGGATGACACGGTATATTGCCTGGTGGACTTGATTCGGGGGGAACCATTCCACCAAACAAACATTCCACCTTTCCACCATTTTTATTTCCCCCCCCATATATATAGGTGCTACGAACCCTTCATGCAAGGCGGGAAGCGAATCCCAGGGCAAGTATATAAATATACTTGCCCGTAATTACTCGGTTATGGGTCGGCCACTTCCCCTTTCTCGTATGCTGGTAGCTCTCATTTGCATCCGGCGTTCAGACCCTGGTCTTCCTTAGGTCAACCTTATAATTTATAAGGATGACCTAAGGATGATGGCATCACAGCCAGTCGCAGCGCAGGAGGGCGGTATGAAGGATTATGGGGAAGGTTGTAGTGATTTTGTGTAAAGGTGAACTGATGGAACAAGGCGGTTCGGCGACCGCCTTTACTGTTCCGGCGCTTGCATAGCGCCGATCAGAAAGACCAGCCAGACACGAAACATACGCCCAACAGACTTCATTCCGTGTCATCCCGGCCTGTCGGGGTCCCCGCCAAAGCACTCAGTGGTTTGGTGGGGTGACTTGAGCCGGGATCCAGTCTTTGAGAAATGGCCATAGGAAAAAGTGATCGTGGGAAGACCGGTTCCCTGGTCAAGCCACACTGGCTGCCCCGGATTATGGGATAGGCAAGCGCGGTGTGTTCCTCCACATTATTGCGCCAGGATTTGGAGTAAAGCCGATATTTCCATTGACAAGCCAAGGCTCAAATTAGATTTAGGTTCATAGTTACGACCATGGAGTTCGAGTGAAAAAAGTTAAGATCCAGAGCCTCAGGATATTGATCCAGTCACTGTTTTTGTTGCTTGCACTGTCATGGTTAGCTATCTCTGTTATTGGGGTCACTCGCAGCATCCACCAATTCTGCCCTTACGCCGTGGTCTGCTTTGGCTTGCGCTGGGGTGTTTTATTGCGCCTGGGCGGGGTGTTGATGTCGGGAGCCATCCTCTTTGGATTCGCGGTTCTGGTTTCCACTCTGTTTTGGGGGCGTAAATTCTGCGCCTGGCTCTGCCCATTGGGAACCGTTCAGGAATGGCTGTTCGCCCTCAGATCGCGTCAATACAGGCTCAAATGCAAATTGCCTTTCTACGCGGACACCGAGGCGGCCTGGCTCAAATACGCCCTGATGGCGGCCACCATCCTGCTTTCCATTGTGGGCCTGGGATATGTCTCCATCAGGCTCTGCCCCTTCTATTCGCTGTCACTGATACCCAGGATCGCTTTCCCGGGGCTGATCCTGCTGATTCTGACCCTGGCGGCCTCCCTGTTCGTTTCGCGTCCCTGGTGCCGCTTTCTCTGTCCCTATGGGGCTTTGATGAATGTTTTCCAGATCGCAGGGCGTAAGGCGGGAATTCCCCGCAAGCTGGTGAAAAGGAACCTGGAACGCTGCACCGATTGTGGCTTGTGCAGCCTGTGGTGCCCGATGAACATTAACATCGGCGAGAACGAGTATGTGGAAAACGTGAACTGCATCCATTGCGGCATCTGCGCGGAAAAATGCCCCAAAAAAGGAACTATTGATGAGGAGAGCGCGTGTCTAAAACAGCTTTGATATTGGTCATAACGCTTTTGGCTCTGATTGTGGCGCTCCAATTGCTGGCCGCCTTAAACATCTTTCCCCGCACCAGGCTGGTTCCCGTCTGTCCCGTAAACGCTATCCAGATGCGAAATGGCAAGGCGGTGATCGACCCCGGCAAGTGTATAGGCTGCCAACGCTGTGTGATTGGCGTTCCCGGGATATTAACCCCTGTGAAGGAAGACTCTGTCGCGCAGGCTTTGGCTCCCATTGAAAGCCCAGCCGATCCGGTCATATCAGATAATGCCGTCCCCACAAAGGCTGCGCCAGATAAAGCTAATCCAACCAGCCAGGTCAAACCTGCCAGGCCACAGGAAAGGAAAAGCTATGCCGTGGATGCGCAAAAGTGCATTGGGTGCGGCTTGTGTACGCTTTTCTGCCCGGAAGGGGCCATTAGCCTGGTGGACGGCAAGGCAGTGATCGACCCTGGTAAATGCGTCAACTGCGGTATCTGTAAAAACGGGAACGGCGGCGACTACGATGGCTGTCCCACTGGCGCCATCGCAGCTCCCTGAGCAGGTTTGGTTCCGGTCTGCCAGATTGCAGTTGACCAAAACATGAGCTAATTTTTTAATGAAATAAAACAATAAATAACAATGGAGGATACCATGAGAAAGACCGTGGTTGTAAGCGCCAAAAGAACCCCCATCGGCAATTTTGGCGGCGTGTTCAAAGACTATTCAGCCGTAAAACTGGGAGTGGCAGTTTTGAAAGCCATCCTGGAAGAAACAGGCGTTAAAAGCGACCAACTCGATGAAGTGATTTTGGGCAATGTCTGCGGTTGCGGATATGGCCAGAACGTAGCCAGGCAGGTGGCAATCTACAGCGATGTGCCAAACCACATCCCCGCCTACACGGTAAACAAGGTTTGCGGCTCGGGCATGAAAGCCATCGCCCTGGGAGCTTTGATGATCTCTGCCGGCGAAGCAGACATCATCGTGGCCGGCGGCATAGAAAACATGAGCCAGATTCCCTTTGCCTCCATGGATACCCGCTGGGGCGGCAAGATGGGCAACAAAGAACTGGTTGACCTGATGATCAGGGACGGGTTGAGCGATATTTTCAACAATTGCCACATGGGCATCACGGCCGAAAACCTGGCAGAAAAATACAGCATCACCCGCGAAGAACAGGATGCCTTCTCCACTGCCAGCCAGAACAAAACCGAAGCCGCCATGGACAGCGGACGCTTCAAGGATGAGATCGTTCCCATCGTCATCCCCCAACGCAAGGGCGATCCACTGGTCATCGACAAAGACGAGATGCCCCGCAAAGGCGTGACTGTTGAGAGCCTCGCAAAGCTGAGACCCGCTTTCAAACCTGACGGGACAGTTACAGCCGGCAGTGCTTCGGGAATCAATGACGGAGCCGCAATGCTCCTGCTGATGAGCGAAGACAAGGCCAAAGAGCTGGGGCTTCCCATCCTGGCCACTTTGGTTGACAGCGCCTCCGCGGGGGTTGATCCCGCTATCATGGGATATGGCCCCGTTCCCGCCATTGCCAAAGTTCTGAAGAAAAGCAACTGGAAGCTTTCCGATATCGAACTGGCTGAGCTTAACGAGGCATTCGCATCCCAATCCCTGTCCGTGCTCAAAGGCTTGGAGCTCGAGGGCGTGGGCAAGCTGGATCCCGCCATCGTGAACGTCAATGGCGGAGCCATCGCCCTGGGTCACCCCATCGGCGCCAGTGGAGCGAGGATAATTGTTTCCCTGCTGCACGAAATGAAGAAACGCGCTGTTCATAAAGGTCTTGCCGCCCTCTGTATCGGCGGTGGTATGGGCATAGCATCACTGTGGGAAGCATAAGGAGATACAAATGTCTGACAAACTGAATCTGAAAAATAGCATGGAACTTTTCGCCGAAGCCCAGACCCTGGTTCCCGGCGGTGTGGCTGGCATCAGGCGCCCCTACAACTTTGTTCCGGGCGAATATCCCATCTTCTTCGAAAAAGGCAAGGGTGGAAGAATTATTGACGTTGACGGCAACGAATACATCGATTACCTTTGCGCCTATGGTCCGATCGTTATCGGTTACCGCGAGGAAGAAATCGACAATGCCGTTATCGAGCAGATCAGGGAAAAAGGGATATGCTTCTCTCTGACCCAAAAACTGCAAAACGAGCTTGTCTATAAGCTGCGGGAACTCATCCCCTCTTGTGAAATGGCTGCCATTGTGAAAACCGGCAGCGACGCCACGACAATCGCGATCAGGGTCGCCAGAGCCTACACCGGCAAGAAGAAGATCGCGCGCTGCGGTTACCACGGCTGGCACGATTGGTGCGTCGAGGTGAAGGGCGGTATTCCAGAAAAGCTCTATGAAGACGTTCTGGAATTCCATTACAACGATCTTGACCAACTGGAAGACATCCTCAAAAACAATCAGGATGACATGGCTGGTATAATCATCACTCCGGTTGGCCATCCCCTGGCGGAACCTGTGCAGATGCCCAAGCCCGGCTATCTGGAAGGCGTGAGAGCCCTGGCGGATAAATATGGCTGCGTGTTGATCTTTGATGAGATCCGCAGTGGATTCCGCTGCTCCATGGGCGGAGCGCAAGCCCTTTTTGGCGTCACTCCCGACCTTACCACAATCGGCAAGGCCATGGCCAACGGCTATGCCATCGCCGCCCTGGTCGGAAAAAGGGAATACATGAAAGTGATGGAAAAAGATGTGTTCCTTTCCTCCACCTTCTTCCCCAATTCCGACGCCCAGGTTGCCGCCCTCAAGACGATCGAGATTCTGCAACGCGACAAGATGCTCGATGTGCTTGCGGCCAAGGGCAACAACTTCGCTCAACAGGTGGAGAAAGTAGTGGCGGATTCGGGCATCCCGGCCCGTTTCAGTGGAGCTCCCTGGATGCCCTTCATCACCTTCCCCAGGGATGAGGCAGGCCTCTACAAAAAACTCCGCACCGAATTCTACACCCAACTGATTCGCCGCGGCGTATTCCTGCAACCCTATCACCACGGTTATATCTGCTATCGCCATACAGACGAAGATCTGGCATATACGGTTCAGGCTATCAAAGACTCGCTTGGCGAGCTGAAAAGCATTGTTTGAACAACAAGCTTAGATAGATAACCGGCAATCTTGGCCGAGCCGGAACATTGAAGCCATTGGCGGTTCCGGTTCGGCTGAGATCCGGTGCAGGGAGGTAATATGGCAAAATACATTTTTGTGGTGGGCGGAGTAATTTCATCCCTGGGCAAAGGAATTGCCACCGCGTCCATCGGCTTGCTTCTTAAATCCATGGGTTATAGTGTGGTGACCCAGAAATATGATCCCTACCTCAATGTGGACCCGGGCACCATGAGCCCCTACCAGCATGGCGAGGTTTTCGTGACCGACGATGGAGCTGAAACAGATCTTGACCTGGGCCATTACGAACGCTTTGTGGACGAAGCGTTGACCCGCTACTCCAGTTGTTCTGCCGGCCAGGTTTATGAGAGCGTTCTACACAACGAACGCAAAGGCGTTTATCTCGGCAAAACGGTGCAGGTGATCCCGCATGTGACTGATGAGATAAAAAGGCGGATCAGGCATTTCGATAAAGAGTATGATATCGTTATCACGGAGATCGGAGGCACGGTCGGCGACATCGAGAGCCTGCCTTTCCTGGAGGCTGTGCGTCAACTCCGCCTCGATCTTGGTGTGCGCAACACAATGTATGTTATGCTTTCCTATGTGCCCTATATCCGCGCCGCGGGCGAGCTAAAGACCAAACCCTCCCAACACAGCACCTACAAACTGCGCGAAATAGGCATCCAGCCCGAGATACTGCTCTGCAGATCGGAAATGCCATTCGACGATGATATCTATTCCAAGATAGCCCTCTTCACCAACGTCCCCAAGAATCATGTGATCAACTCGATAGACGTTAAGAGCGTTTACCAGGTGCCGCTAACCTACCTGAATGCCGGCCTGCACAAACTGATCTGCGATCATTTCGAACTCGAATGTGGTAATCCTGACCTCAAGGATTGGCTTCGTTTTCTGGATAATACCCAGAATGCCGGAGACACCGTCACCATAGCCGTTTGCGGCAAATATGTGAAGCACCAGGATGCCTACAAGAGTGTGGGGGAAGCATTGCTTCATGCGGCAGCCCATCACCGTAAGCGGATCGATGTCAGGTGGGTGGATTCCGAACGCGTCTACACCTCAAGTGAATTGAACAGGGAATTGGACAATGTGGATGGGATTATCATTCCGGGAGGCTTTGGCGTCAGGGGCATTGAAGGAAAGATCGCAATAGCCCAATATGCCAGAATGAAGGGAATACCATTTTTGGGAATCTGCCTGGGAATGCAGGTGGCAGTGATCGAGTTTGCCAGGCACGTCTGTGGCATGAAAATGGCTAACAGCACGGAATTTGAGCCCGATAACCCTTACCCGGTGATCCATCTGATTGAAAGCCAGCATTATCTTGATTTGATTGGCGGAACAATGAGGTTGGGAGCGTATCCCTGCAAGTTGCTTGCCGAAAGCCTGGCCTGCAAAGCTTATGGAGCGGAGTTGATCAGCGAAAGACACCGTCATCGCTACGAAGTAAACAACGAATACCGGAACCAATTGCAAACAGCGGGACTGAAGATCACGGGAGAATCTCCTGATGGTATGTTGGTCGAAATAGTTGAGTTGACGGGACTGGATTTTTATGTGGGAGTCCAGTTCCATCCCGAGTTCAAATCGCGTCCCAACAACGCACACCCCCTTTTCAGGGATTTCTTTTTGGCTGCCAGCAGGTATAAACAAGAACAAAATAGATGAAGTACTCCCTATATTAAGTTGATTTATTTCAACATGGCAGGGAGTTATGGCGTAAATATTTCTTGACTTTACTGATAGCAAGGAGTTTATAAGAGAAAAGTCATTGATTGCATGATTGTGATCAGAAGGAGTAATACTTTTTTGCTTGCATTATTACAACTTGGAAAATGTCGTTGAAAGGGAGGGGTTGTTATCCTTGGTTTCTGTTCTATTTCCATTCCACCTTTCCGCGATCTTTTCATAGCACCTATATATTATGGGGGGTGGGCCTCATTTGCATCCCGTCCTCCGGCGTGGGTCTTCCTGGGGTCAACCTTATAATTTATAAGGATGACCTAAGGATGATGGTACTAAATCCAGTCGTAGCAAAGGCGGAAGCTATGAAGGATATTGCAGAATGTCTCTGGTTATTTATGCGGTGGTCAAGGAATTGATGCCGGTTGTTTTTGGATTTGGTGCATGTTTCGGGGAAACCATTTTACCTTTCCACCTTTCCACGGATTCTACAAGAAAATGTCAAATGACAAATTCCGTAAAATAGCCTGATGAATGCAAATTGGTATAAGCAATTGTCTCTTGCCTGTTCGGCGACCTCTCTGCGCAAAGCTTTATTGCTTATTTGCTCTGTATTGCTACTCCTTTCTCTGACTGCCTGCCGTGATTGTGATACACTCGCGAAGAGAGAAACGAAGTCGAATGCAGTGGTTCAGGAGGACACCACCACAGTCAAAATCCGCTTTCTTCCCAAATGGCTGCATCAGGCTCAATTTGCCGGCGTTTATATGGCAAACGCCAAAGGCTACTATCGGGACAGGGGTCTGTCTGTGGAAATCCAATACGGAGGACCCGAACATTCAGCCACCACCTCTTTGAGAGACGGCTATACAGATATAACGTGCCTGAACATCTTCCACGCCATTAGATACAGTGAGCAGGAAAAGCCATTGGTTTACCTGGCCCAGTTGTTTCAAAAAAACCCAAGCATGTTGATTGGTAAAAAAAGAACGGATTTAAATTCATTGGAAGATCTCAAAGGCAAAAAGATCGGCATCTGGGGAGGAGAATATGGAGAGCATATTCAACTTTTTTTGAAAGACCTGGATCTCGAAACAGAGTCGGTCAGAGTGAATTGGTCGGTCAACCTGCTATTGAGCAACGCCATCGACCTGAGCAATGTGATGTCATACAATGAATACCATCGAATCCTTATGGCTGGCTTGGATCCTGATGAGTTGTTTGTCTTGCTCTTTAAGGACATTGGTTATGATGTGGTGGATGACGGGCTTGTGACCACCAGAGAGTTTTATGAGAACAACCCGCAAGCATGCCTGGATTTTACCGCCGCCACCATGCAGGGTTGGCTTTATGCTTTTAAGCATCCGGAAGAGGCTCTGGATGAAATACTCCGGATCATGCGCCAGTACCACCTTCCCGCCAATCGCAACCACCAGGCATGGATGCTTGAGGTGATCAAAGATCTGATCCTGGACTATCCTGAAGGGATCGGCGTCCTCAGCCGGAATGATTACGACAAGGTCTGCGATCTGATGGAAAAGCACAAAGTGATCAGAAACCGGATTGATTACAAGAGGTTCTACCCCTTTGCCCAAGAAACAAAGTAGAAACCTGGCTACTCATCTGATCATCGTCACCTTTGCCGTTTTGGTATTGGTATTTGCCGCGTCCTTGCTTGTAACCCGTCACTTCGTTGGCCAGGTTATGCTGGAACATGCGCAGAACGATCTTGGTTTCCTGGCTCATAATAAAACCCATCAGATAGAAATTGACATGAGAAAACTGGAAATCCAGGGTAAAATGCTGAAAGAGCTGCTTGCACTGGGTACGCTGGATGAAAGGGAGTTATTCTCATTTATTGACAAACAGTTTATTGAAAACAACCAGCTTCGCTCAGTCTGTATCGCCCAGGATCCAATTGTGGGAACGCCGCCCGTTATTTATCAGTTTTTGGCGGGTAAAACCATCAGTAAAAAGATGGATGGCGCTGACTACCAGTTTATGGATTGGTACCAGATTCCCGATCTTACCAACTGGGAATATTGGAGCGAACCCTGGTATGACACCTATGCCACGGGCAGAATTCTGGTATCTTATTCACTACCTGTACAGGTGGCTGGCAATCGGGGCATCCTGAGACTGGATATGCCTCTGGAAAGCCTTCAAAGGGTCGCCCAACAGGTGAAGATATATAAAACTGGTTACGCTATACTGCTTACCAATAATGGCACCATAGTTACCCACCCCAATGATTCCCTCTTGATGAACTATACTTTTTTTGACTTGGCTGAAGAATTGGGCGACCCTGCCTTAAGGGACCTGGGTAGAAAAATGTGCTCGGGAAGGACGGGATTCCTCCGGTTTCCAGAACAGAATAAGCATCCATCAAGCTGGTACTATTATATGCCATTGCAAACAAACCAATGGACCTTGGCTATAGTTGTTCCAGAAAAAGAACTGTTGGCAGACCTGAATAAGCTTCTGTGGGTGTTTTTCTTTTCTGCGCTTGGTGCGTTTCTCGTTATGTCGGGTGTGATATATGTCTCATCGCTGCACTTGAATTACAAGATGAAACCCATGATCGAGTCATTTACAAGAATTGGCTCGGGTGATTTCCAAACCCCCATTCCCGAACTGCCCCACATTCGGGAATCCGAAATTCTGGGCGAAGCTGTCACCGCAATGCAGAACGCGTTGCACAAGTATGTGGAAAACATCCGTTTGGTAACCGAGGAAAAAAACAAGATACTGGACGAGGTGATCTTTGCTTCAGCCATACAACGCAATCTGGTGCCTAAAAACACGGATCAACCCCTGAGCCCGGGCCGCATCTCATCTTTTGGGATCCTGGAGCCTGCCGGGGAGATAGGCGGCGATCTGTATGACTATTTCCTGCTCGATCAGGACACCTATTGCTTCGCTATCGCGGATGTGGTTGGGAAAGGGATTGTGGCGGCAATGACCGTGACCATGGTCACCACTCTGCTTCGCTCCATCGCGCCAGGGCAGGGCAAACCTGAACTGATCCTGAAAAGGGTGAACAGTTTCCTGATCGAAAACAACCTCGAATCCAACTTCGTTACCATCATTCTCGGCATCATAGATTTGCCTACAGGCAGTATGACCTTTTCCAACTCGGGGCATGTCCCGCTTTATATTATCAATCCTGCCAGGGAGCTGCGCAAATACTCCGAAACCCACTCCACAGCCCTGGGTATTTTAAAAAACCTGAAAATCGGCTCTGAAAGGGTATCGCTGGAACCTGGAGATACAATTGTCGTGGTGACCGATGGCGTCACCGAGGCCATGAGTTCCAATGAAGACTTTTTCGGATACGCACGCCTGGAAGCAGTTCTGGAAAACCTGCCCCAGACACATCCCGAGGTCACCGCCAACGCTATTTTAACCGAGGTGCACGCTTTCTCCAATCAAGCCACGCACAAAGACGATATCTCTATCCTGGCGATTGAGTATCTGGGAAATGGAACACTTTGAAAACCTTAGCTTTGGGCAATCTATCTGCATAGTGAGAACGCAAACTGTTAGTGATTTGTTTAGGGTTCAGAATTGACCTATTTCAAATGGATAAAATCGGACAAATGAAAGCGAATGGGTATGAGAATAACGAGCAGTCGTCTATCTTGGCCAGGACGGGAATCGCTTACCTTTCCTCATCAGTCCGGATAGCTAATTCGCCCTTCAGTTAACATGATTTGCCAACTATGTGGTAAGCGTGCAAGTAACAGCCCGTTCCTAGTCTTCATCATCAATGAAATCAGTGTATTGTTACAACTAAACAAACCAAATATACCTAAGTTAAAACAAAACATCAGCAGTGCAGATTTGAGGACATCTTCAGAAGAATTGTATCTCTGTAACCTATTCTAAAAGCTGTTTCTCGCAGTTCTAGATATCATTTTCTCCAAGAGTATGTATGCTTTGGTCAGGAAGATACCGAAAATCAACTTCCTTGCCGTACAGCATAAAATGGCTTCACCTCAGATCTTCTTATCCGACTAGTTATTCCATGATGCATTCCAGTAGCTTTTCTTCCATCATATCTCCGTGCGGGGAATATTGGATACTATATCCTGGGCAATGAAGCCATAACACTATTTAAACACTAATATGGATGCATGACAATGCGACAGAATTTGAGATTGACAGTTTATGGGGTTTAAAATAATTAGGCTGGTGGGATTTATAATTGTCAATGCTAGAGAAAATGATTTCAATACCTATAGCAATCAAGGCGATATACAGTATGGCTTTGAAGATATAATCCAAGTTGTTTTTACATGATAGGATTTACAATGCCTCAATGATTAGTTATAATATGTGGATCAAAATTGCGTAGCAGTAAAGATATTTATGTGATATCGTGTTCGAGTATGTTACTCAATATAGCTGATTTTAGTAATGACAAGGATGTTTAACTCAGTGAATAATCAAATCGAAATTGACTTTAATATTGATTCAGACTTGGATAGGATAAGGACTCTTTCGAATCCAGAAGGGTATAAAGGGATTGCTGCTTTGCACAAGTACTGGGGCAAGAAGCCTATCGAGTGTCTGAATTTCCTTATTGAGAGATTTACAAACCAAAATGATATAGTCCTCGATCCTTTTTTAGGATCTGGGTTAATTGCTTTAGAAACTTTAAAAAGAAAACGCAAATTCATTGGAATCGACATAAATCCAATTTCGGTTGAGTTAACGAGATTAATGACTGACTTGCCTTCTTATAAAAGGATAAAACATGCAATTTCAGATATTGAGAAGAAGGTTAAAAATCAGATTAACAGCTGTTATCTTACACACGATAATTCGATAGCCTCTCATTATCTTTATGATGGTGATAAAATACAATCTGTGTGGACGAAAGGATCAAAAAACCAGAGACTAGAACTCATACCGGATGAGAAAGATACAGAACTACAATTGAAATTCAGCGAGTACAAAGCTAGGAATATTGGAAAAATTCAGTTCTTTCAAAATAGTCGAATTAATACCAGTAGAACGATGACTATAAATGATCTGTTTACAGGTAGAGCTCTTTTCTGTATTGATACTTTACTTGATCAAATATGCAGATATGAACCTGAAGTCCAAAGAGCACTTCTATTAGTACTAACATCTTCATCTGGGCAAATGTCAAAGATGGTGTTTGCTATAACTAATAGGGGGAAATATACTGGTATAAGAGGTGATAGAATTGAAGTAGGTAGTTGGGCAATTGGTTACTGGCGACCCAAAATTCATTTTGAGATTAACGTTTGGAATTGTTTCATAAACAAAGCGAACAAACTGCTAAAATCATTAGAGTCTATAGATCGAAATCCATGTGTGGCTATCTCTAAAAGTTTGGATGATCTCTTTGACTCAAACTCAAACCTGTTACTTATCTTAGGCGATGTAAAAAGAGAAATCCAGAATATTACAACAAACTCAATTGATTTAGTTATTACTGACCCACCGCATGGAGATAGAATTCCCTATTTAGAACTTAGCGCTATGTGGAATGCCTTACTTAATGTAGAACCAGTATATGCTAACGAAATTGTTGTTTCAAATGCAAAAGAACGAGGAAAAGATTTAGAATTATACAGCAAGTCGATGAAAGAAGTAATTTCCCAATTATTTAGAGTAATAAAACCCAACGGAATTATAGCTCTCATTTTTAATGCATCTGATAGAAAATATTGGGAGTTTCTGCTAAACGCATCTAAGAATAAAGGCGTAGACTTTGTTGGTTGTTTTCCGATGAGTTACTCGGCATCTTCAATTGTTCAAGACAATAGACGAGGTGCTTTAAAACAAGATTATGTACTAATATATATGAAACCCCCATCCACAAACAAGAAATCTGTTATCAACAATTTTTCAAGTATTCCAGGATGGTCAGAATTATTTCCAGTTATAAGGAGTTAAACATGGCAATTACTTACAAAGAGGCTAAACAGTTATTTGAACAAAATAGTATTAACACTTTGATACAAAAAGATGGTGGATTACGTTTCTTAAAACTCAGATCGATGTCAAGAAAAGATAATATGGTTAAGCTATTCAAAGACTCTGGCCTTACTTTGCCCCAAGGCGGAAGACCTGACTTGTTGCAGATAGCCTATAATTCAAATATCAATGAATCACAGATTGAGTCAATAATCAGGCGTATTTATGCTAACGAAAGAACTGATAGAAAAATGGTTGAAGACGAGCTAATAAATGAACTATACAAGCTTCAGTCCTTCGATTGGGGAGGGCTATACCAGAATAACCTTGATAAAACTATTGTAAACAATTATGTGAAGAAAATCAGATCTTATGAAGAACTCGAATCTAAGATTGAAAGTGAGTTACTTTCAAGCCTCTATGGATATGTAAAATGTTCGTGGTATAACCACTGGACTTCCATAATAATCGAAGATATTTTCAAGGATCATGCATCTATTTTACCTGCTGTTGGTTTAGTCAAACAAATTGATTTTTTCTATAGAAATATACCATTAGATTTAAAAGTAACATATTTACCTGAAGGCTATGTTATTGATAAACGTAAAGAGGCTGGACTCGACAGCGAATTAAAAGTATTAAAAAGATGTGCCAGAGACTTATCCATATCTGCACCAAGAGAAAAAAACGATTCGAAACTACTTGAGCTGTTATGGCGAAGAATATCCGATCATCCTGATATCATGGCAAGGAGTGTAATTAAAGAGATTAAGTCATTTAGAGACAATATAGTTTCTGATACAGTGAAAAACCCAACTGGATTGATTAAATGGCTTTATGAAAATCAAGGTACAAGAAGGTTTGATGCATCCAATCGGTTATTTTTAGTATTAGTCAATAAGTCTGACTATTTCAATTCATGGAAATTGAAAAGAGCAAAACCTATGCTTATGGATGGAATTAATTCATTCTTAAACAATGGCAATGAGAACCTTCACAAGGTTAATTTTCAATGGGAAGGTGCTAACTTTACTGTTACTGCCGGTATCATCATTCTAGTGCAGGATAGTTTATGCCTTAATGAAAGTATTTAATCTAATTTAAATTGAATTGAAGTGAAGTGAAGTGAAGTGAAGTGAGCTGGAGTCAGTTTGTTATTAAATATATGACTTATCCTGATCTCTATTTCGGCACTCTCAACACCCCCTCCTATGCTCATCGCTCACTGATCGCTCATTGAACGCTGAGCAATCGCTGGGCGGGCTTTTGGCCGGGCGTCAATGGGTGGTTGATAGACCATCAAGCCATGAGGACGGTATTGCGGAGACAAACGGCTTTGCCACCCATTCTCTGAGCTGCCATATTGTCGCGCTTGATTGGATGATTGCCAAACTTCTGTTGGCAAATCCCTACATGCTTTTCAGGTTGCTCTCAATCAAACTGTGAAGATGCTCAGATAATCGCTTCCGGTCTGAATAGATAGGGTCACTAACCTCAATAGCCGGGAGGATTCTTATTTTAACAGGAGCGGAACGGATTTGCCTGTCCGCTTCATAGATCCGCCATGTACCCTTGATCACAAAGGGCACTATCGCTGCCTCCGCCATAAGAGGAAGCTTGAAGCTTCCCTGGTGAAACTCCCCCATCTCATCTTTTTGCGACCTTGTGCCCTCGGGAAAGATGATCAGGGGATGGCCGCTACGTATGATTTTAGAGCTTGCTTCAAAGGATCGGATGGCGGCGCGTGAGTTCTTTCTGTCGATGAATACGCAGTTGAACTCCCGCATCCATTGTGAGAGAATGGGAACCTTGAACAGTTCCTTTTTTGCAATGAATGCAACCGGGCGCCCCAGATACCCCAACAGAGCCGGGATATCGAACAAGCCTTGATGATTACCCATAAAACAGAGCCTGCCATCATCCGGTATAAAATCCAAACCTTCGATATAAACCCGGGATCCTGTGCTGCGAATGGTAAACCTGCCCCACCAACTGACGCAGATATAGATTAGGCGCGCATAGAACTTTTTGGAAACCAACAGTTTCAGCAGCAGCATCGGCAGATAAGCAATCAGGGAGACCAGGAAAAACAAAAGGTAAAACGTTATCCACAACAACGAGAGCAACTTTCCCATCTTCATTCCAACCACCTAATAACTATCCGTAACCTGTTCCTCGTAGATATCCTGCAGGGATGTGATCCAGCCGTCCTTTTTTTCAGCGTAGCGCAGTGCCTTCCAATACACTTTGCCCCACAGGGGATAATCGATGGGGTCAAAGGTAGTGTTGTGCCAGAGCAGAGATAGATGCGACTGGTATCTGGCGGCCATGTTGATCAAACGCCTGAGAGCCAGGCCCGCCGATCTGGGGCTGAGATTCATGGCTTTGCCGGAAAGCAGGGTGGTATCCATCACGATCAGGGGTATCTCCAAAACACGGAAAGGTCTGTTTTGGGCAATGTTGAAAGGATAAAAAGGAAAGGAAATGCCGGCTCTGAACCCAATGTGTTCCCAATACCCCAGAGTAGAATCGTAGAGGATACCGGCATCTTCCAGGATCGCAAAGCTTTTCTGATAATCGAAATGCAGATAATGTGACCGATATCCGTTGATACGAAAGCCGAGGCTGGCCAGGCGATCCATTTCTTGTTTCAAGATTTGCGCGTCGAAAGCCGATTCCGGGCTGCCATGCAATCCCACATCCTGATCGGCCAGGAGCGACTGCAATTGTTCTCTTATTGAGGCATCGGCAATGTAGTTCTGCCTGGCATCCTCATAGTCATCTTTTCCAAAGATGAACCAGGTGGACACCACCCCTCTTTTATGTTCCTGATGCAATATATTCCTGATCAAATGTTGGGGATTGTGGATGAGGTTTTTATGCAGGGCGTGCCCAATCATCTTGTATGCTGCGTTGAGCGGCCTTTTGTGAAAAGTGCGCAGATTATATTTGAAGGTCTCCGCTTTTTGACCGGCAGCCCAATAATCCCAGTAATCTATATCGTGGGATATCGAGATGGAAAAGCGCTTGGTTTGCTTCCAGTTGATCTCCCTGATAAACTGAGGCAGTTGGATACCCATCGCAAACAGCAGCATCTGGCAATAGACATCCACCACAGGCACATCGGTGAAATCCCATCTGTATTGCAGGGATTGGCGAAAATCCACCCTGCCTCTGCGCTCCCCGCGTTGCCCCAGTATGTATTCGTGCCAGCAGGTAAGAAAGTAGAAAGCGCTGGCCACAATGTCCTTGCGTATCATCACAGATTCCGGTTTGAAGGAGAAGATAGAGCCGCTTAGCGAAAACAGAAAAGGAACGTATTCCTTTTGATACAGACAGAAATTGACCTTTTCCAAAGGATAGAGTTCGCGGTTCTCAAAGAACTCCGAACAAAAGCCATCATAGTGTATCTTGATGGGACAGTCTATGGTAGAATAAGGCCCGTAGTAGAGGTGCACGCCTTCATGTCCGCTTCCATAGACGAATTTGGGATTCAGGCGCAGAATATAACAAAAAGTCCGCAGCACAAACTCCGCCTTGGGAATGTAGTGCTGCGGCAGATTCAATAGGATTATGATGTTCGGATATCGTTCCATCTTCCGGAGTTAGGCCTTATCACCCGAGGGTCTCGTCGTCTTCTCTGTTTTCTTTTTGGGTCCGTCTTCCGGTAGAAATACCAGGGAGAAAACATCCCTGATCTTGTCCACAAACATGATGTTCATATCCTCCAATATGTCCGGGGACATATCGCTAAGGGTTTCTTCATTCTCGCGGGGTATGATCAGGTTGCGTATTCCCGCCCTTTTAGCGGCAAGCATCTTTTCTTTTAGACCACCGATACCCAATACCTTGCCTGTGAGCGTCACTTCTCCGGTCATGGCGATGTCGTGCCTCACTTTGCGCTGTGTAAAGAGGGAGGCAAGTACCACCGTGAGCGTGATACCGGCAGATGGCCCATCCTTGGGTACCGCTCCCGCAGGAAAATGAACATGGATGTCGTATTTTTCAAGGTCTTTCGGATTGATGTTATAACGAGCTGAGTTTGCCTTCAGATAGCTGAGCGCTATTCTGGCCGACTCTTTCATTACCTCACCCAACAAGCCCGTTAGCTGGACTGCTCCTTTCCCGGGCATCCGCGTGGCTTCGCAAAACAGCAGTTCACCACCATAGCTGGTCCACGCCAAACCTGTGGCAATGCCAATCTCGGGCTTGCGGTTGGCCAGTTCCAGAGTGTATTTCCGTGGTCCCAGATACTCTTTAATATCCCTGGCGCCCAGCGCGATCTCTTCTGTCTCCCCGCTGGCTACTTTTTTTGCTATCTTGCGGAAGATCGAACCGATCCTTCTTTGCAGATTTCGCACTCCCGCTTCCCGCACATAATAGCGGATCAACTCTTCCAGGGCTGATTTTTTGATCGTGATCTTCTGATCCTTGAGGCCATTCGCCTCTTTCTCGCGGGGAACGAGATAACGCTTGGCGATCTGAATCTTGTCGTACTCCAGATAACTTGTGAACTCGATGATCTCCATCCTGTCACGCAAGGCCTGAGGTATGGTATCCAGCGAATTGGCAGTCGTGATAAACATCACTTCGGACAGATCGAATGGCAGGTTTATATAGTTGTCGATAAAGCTATTATTCTGTTCGGGATCCAACACTTCCAAAAGAGCCGCGGCTGGATCTCCGCGAAAATCGCGTCCTAATTTATCGATTTCATCCAGCATAAATACGGGATTCGCCGTTCCCTGACGCTTGATTTCCATGATAATCTTTCCCGGCATCGCGCCAATGTAGGTGCGGCGATGCCCGCGAATCTCGGCTTCGTCGTGAATTCCGCCCAGCGACAGGCGTATGAACTTGCGGTTAAGCGCTCTGGCCACCGATTTGCCGATCGATGTTTTTCCTGTTCCCGGAGGGCCCACAAAGCACAGAATCGGTCCTTTGAGTCGCCCTTTTAGCTTCTTTACGGCGATGAACTCCAGAATACGTTCTTTGGGCTTTTCCAGCCCATAATGGTCCTGAGTCAGAATCCTCTCGATCCGCGTAAGCTCCAGCCTGTCCTTGCTGTGCTTATTCCAGGGCAGGTTCACAATCCAATCCAGATAGTTGCGAATCACGGCGTACTCGCTGGCAGCAGGCTGCATGGATGAAAGCCGCTCAAGTTCCTCCAGTGCCACTTCCTCAACATAATCTGGAAGCTTGTTCTTTGTAATCAGTTCTTTCCACTTGAGGATTTCCTTGCTGACCTCGTCGCTTTCGCCAAGTTCTTTACGGATGGCGTCCATCTGCTCCCGCAGATAGTAGCGGCGCTGGTCTTCAGTCATTTCCAACTGGATATTACTGCGGATATGATTTTCCACCCGCATCTGTTTGATCATTTCTGCCAGGCAGTTGTTCAGATGTTTAAAACGTTTTTTGAGTTCTATGGTTTCCAGAATAATCTGCCGGTCTTCGGTTTGTAATTCAAGGTTACCGGCTATGATATCTGCTACTCTGCCAGCTTGTTTTATGCTGTTCAGGCCAGCGATCATCTCTGCGTTGAGCACAGTGCTTTCCTGAGCGATCTTTTCCATCAGTTCCACTGCAATGGTACGATAAGCATGTATCTCTGTGTCCTCAACGCTGGATTCCACAATACTTTCCACATCGACCATGATAAAGGGCTCACGTTGAACCACTTTTTGCATGCGTATCCTGGAGGTTCCCTGCAAAAGCAGGCTGATCGAACCATCCTGGTTGCGCAGCATCCTCAATATGGTCACCGAGGTGCCGATCTCATAAAGGCCGATATCGTTGGGCTCAGTCTTATCTTTTTCCAGGAAAAAGGCCATTGTCTTATCCTGGGATAGCGCATGATCGATCACCAGCTTGGATTCGTCGTCCGAAACCACCAACGGCATCAACAAATAGGGAAACATTACCACATTGTTGATATGCAATACTGGCAGTGTCCTCGGAATCCTGTTGTTATGATCTTCCATCTGCTCTCTCCTGAAATTAGTTATCTTGTATATATATTAAGCGTGTTAGGCAAAAAAACACATGGCTCTCATTTCCTACATAAAAACTCGTGCCGGTCATCCTTAGGTCATCCTTATAAATTATAAGGTTGACCTAAGGAAGACCCTGTATTCATTGCACGTTGCTTATCACGCTGTCACGGCTTGCAAGCCGGCTTCAGGCTATGATCAGGAACAAAATCATGTTCATAATGCCTATAATTAGGTTTATCGCTAAAAAAGCCACCAACATGGGTTTATAAACGTATTTCTTATAATAGCCATAGAAAAACTTGATGTTCAGTTGCTCGTCTAACTCATCAATCCTATGTTCGATGCGCAGTTGTTCAATAAAATGGGGAATAACTTTACGCAGGAATTTGGAAGACAAATCCTTGGCAAGCGAGGCAATAGTGTTACGGATTTTCGCTTTGAACGCTTTGGGTAGCAAAGGCCAGTCAGACACAAAGGCAACATTGTCCCAGGCTGTTTGCCAGACCTTCTGTTCCCAATTCTTCAGGTATCCGTTTGTGTACATTCTGTCGGAAGCCTGATTCAGATAGTCATGCAACATATCTCTGGCTTTGGTAAACAGCCAGTCTCTCTTGCGCACCAGGAAACCCGGCGTGAGCGGTATCTTCCAGCCAAAGAGCTTGCGCTGCTTTTTATTGAACAAAAACCACTTTAAAGCATAGACAAGCAGCGTGCCCAGCGCAATATTCCAAATGATAAAGGTCAACGATTTTAGAAACAGCATCTCAGCCTCCTAGCTTAATTGCCTGTCTGTTTGTATCAGACATCATTCAGGATATGCCCCATCTTGTTTTTTTTTGTTTTCAGATAATTCCGGTTGTTTTCACCGGCTTTTATTTCTATTGGTCTGCGTTCCACCACTTCCAAGCCATAACCCTGCAGCCCGACAATCTTTTTGGGATTGTTGGTGAGCAGGCGGATTTTCTTGAGTCCCAGGTTTTTCAGTATCTGGGCTCCAATGCCGTAATCCCTCAGGTCGGCGGGAAAACCCAGATCAAGGTTTGCTTCGACGGTATCTTTGCCTTCATCCTGCAGATGATAAGCCCTCAGTTTGTTGACCAAACCAATACCCCGTCCTTCCTGGCGCATATAGAGGATGACACCTCGGCCTTCAGAAGCGATCAGCTCGAAAGATCTTTTCAGCTGATCCCCGCAATCACAGCGAAGTGAATGCAGCGCGTCTCCTGTCAGACACTCGGAGTGTACCCGCACCAAGATCGAATCCGAACCTTTTACATCGCCCATAACCAAGGCTAAATGATATTCGTCAGTGACCGTGCTTGCATAAGCCAATATGTCAAACTCCCCATATTTGGTGGGCAGTTTGGCCTTGGAAACACATTGTACCAAAAGCTCTCTGTGCCGCCTGTAGTTTATCAAATCGGCAATCGTAACAACTTTGAGATCATACTTTTCGGCGAACACCATCAAGTCTTTCAGCCTGGCCATCTCTCCATCATCGCGAATGATTTCGCAAATCGCCCCCACCGGTGTGCGGCCAGCCAGGCGCGCCAGGTCAACTGCAGCTTCAGTATGCCCGGCACGCTTCAAAACTCCTCCGCGTTCTGCCAATAGAGGAAAAATGTGTCCCGGACGCATAAAATCCTCAGCTTTGCTGAGCGGATTGGCCAACGCCCTGAGAGTGCAGGCTCGTTCAGTAGCGGAAATTCCAGTGGTGGTTCCCTCCACAACATCGACCGAGATGGTAAACTTGGTGCCATGTCTGTCGCTGCTTCGCTCTGTCATGAGAGGGATATTCAACCTCTGCAGGTAATCGGACTCCATTGGAGCACAGAGCAAGCCCTTTCCATGTGAAATCATGAAGTTGACGCAGGCGGGAGTGATAGCGTCGGCAGCCATCAGCAGGTCCCCTTCATTTTCCCTGCTTTCATCATCAACCACAATCAGCATACCGCCACTGGCGATGATCTTTATGGCATCGTCAATACTGGTAAACTGGTTTTTTTCTATTGTACTGGTCATCTTTACCACTCTTTATTAGCTTCTAGGAGCGAGTTTAAATCAAGCATGTCGGTGTCAATAGCAAAATATCTATCCAACCAATCCAGGGTATAAAGCAGGTCACCGGGAAGAGGAGCCGTTAGATCCAGCTGCTTGCCACTAAGCGGTTGCGTGAACTGTAATCTCCAGGAATGGAGAGCCTGGCGCAAGAGACGGGTGGTCAGGAGTTCGGTGACCTTCCTCTTCATATTTTGCGGGACAAGGGCATGAACCTGGCGCCGGGTATTGTAGAGCAGGTCACCCAAAAGCGGGACGTTCCTTTCGGCCATGTGGACTCTGATCTGATGCATTCTGCCTGTTTCCAAATTGACTTTAATCAAGGAAAAGAAATGCCAGAAATGAATGACCTTATAGGTGGTCAGTGAATACCGGCCTTCAGGTGAAACACACATCTTGCGCGGATTGCTGATACAGCGGCCAATATTGTTTTCGATGCTGTCCTCAGATGGTTCGGGAATCCCGCTGGTTATCGCCAGATACGTCTTTTTGACCTCGCGGCGCGCAAACATGTCGTTCAGCGCGCTTTGAGCGGGGTCATTCTTGGCAATGATCATCAGGCCGGAGGTGCCCCTGTCCAGACGGTGGACAATGCCGGGTCTGTTCTTTTCCCTGCCGCCGGAAAGTCCATCTCCCCAGCGGTATATCATGGCGTTGACCAGAGTCTGATCGGCATTCCCAAAACCAGGATGCACAATCATGCCGGCTTCCTTGTTCAACACAGCCAGATCATCATCTTCATACACAACATCCAGCGGAATGTTTTGAGGCACCACTTCCAAGGGAGGCAAATCCGGAAATGATATCTCAATCTCATCCCCTTCAGATAGGATATAGCTCTTCTTCACTGGGATTTTGTTAACCAAGATTCGGTCTTCATCGATCAATCTCTCGATGAAGGTGCGGCTGTAAAGCTCCTGAATCCTCAAGCCTACCAAATACTTATCCAGCCTGTCTGGCACGGATTGGCTGACAACAACCCTTAATTTATTTTGCATTGCCTAAACTGCTGATCACAAACACTCCGCCCGTTGAAAGTCCTTTCTGATTGCGGATGATGGAGCCGTTGATGAACGCTGCTTCAGACGTTACCGGATCAGTCACATTCACATCATAGAGGTTATTGCCAAAGCGCAGCGCTTCGTTGATGGAACTAAATATCTTGTCGTCAAAGCTGTTTTTAAAGATCAGCTCATTCAGATTCACCATTTCTGTGATATTGTTGTATTTACGTCTTATTGAATCATTGCAGTAAGCCACATCACCATTCACAGTTGCAATGATCACCCACTGCGGAAGGAGATTGATCAACTGCTGCAACCTCTGGTGGTGTTCGTAGATCTTTTCCGCCTTGGCAGTATCGAAGCGTTGCACTATATTAAGCATCTTGGCAATGGAGTGTACCAGCTTGAACTGTTCCGGGTCGTGCGCGAACTTCTCTTCGTTGATTTCAATGGTATAATTTCCGTGAGAGATATCTTCAATGATAGCGGCAATATCCTGATAAGATTTTTTAATCCTGTAGGGGATGTAGTTAAAAATCACAACTATATAGATGAAGATAATGAACACAAACACAATGATGATCGTTTGCAGGTCCTTGACCAACAACGGCAGGCTGTGAGCCCGGTTGAGCGAGATCAGAAGCAAAAGAGACTCAAGCAACAGCAGTGCCAGAAGGCCGATCATCAGGATATGGTATCTGGATTTTAGTGAGTTTTTCATCTTAGTCCTTCCCGGAAGCACTATCGAAGATAAGTTTGTCGATGTTACCTTTATGACCTAGCAGTATCAGAACATCGCCTTCGTTGACAATATCATTGGCGCCTGGTATATCGTTGAGACGTTTTTCGATCACGTTCTTACCATCTTCAGATACAGACAGATAGTTATATTTTATGGCAATTACGTTAATCCCCCGTTTCATGGGCAGGGACAGCTCCTGCAGGGTTTTACCCACAAACTCCGGTGGGGCTATCATTTCCACCACAATATGGCCGCTGGACAGGTTAACGTAATCCAGTATGTTTTTGGAAATTAGCGTCTTGGCCAGTTGGTTTCCCACCATCTCTTCTGGCAGTAAAACATGCTGTACCCCTATCAACTCCAGTATTTTACCATGCAACTGATTATCAACTTTGGCGTAGATAACGCCGACACCTATTTTTTTCAGCAATGCTGCAGTCAGGATGCTTTCCTGAATGTTGCTGCCGATACCCAGGATGACCGCATCGGTCTCGCTGAGGCTGAGATTGCGGATCACATTTTCTTCGGTGGAATCCATACAAACAGCCTGAGTAACCTTGTTGCTTATCTCATTCACCAATTCCTGGTTTTTGTCTATGGCAATTACTTCCATGCCATTTTCAGACAAGATTCGGGCGACGGTCATACCAAATCGTCCCAATCCAATTACCGCGTATCGTGCCATGTATCACCTCTTAGCCGATAGGAATCTTTTCTTCTGCGTAGTTTATATTGATCTGTTTGGTTTTGGTCGAAAACGCATAGATCATAGTCAGCGGACCAATTCTGCCAACATACATCAAGACAGTTATCAACAGTTTTCCAATCACCGTCAATTGCGGTGTGATGCCCAATGTCAAACCTACCGTCCCAAAAGCTGAAACAGCTTCGAACAGGAGCTTGTCAAAGGCATGCGGCTCCACAAGCATCAGAAAGAACACCACCACCAGAATAATGGTAATGGAAAGCATTATCAATCCAGTGGCTTCCCTGAAGTTATACTCATGAATCCGTCTTTTAAAAACGCTAATGTGCCTTTTCCCTTTCAACAGCGATATCACAGACAGTGTCAAAACGGCAAAGCTGGTGGTTTTAATGCCTCCACCAGTCGATCCGGGAGAAGCTCCGATGAACATCAAAACAATACTAACCAACACCGACGCTTTGCCGATCTGGGATAAATCTATGGTATTAAAACCTGCGGTTCTGGTGGTCACAGACTGAAACCAGGAGCTTAGAATTCTGCGATAAATACTGAATCCCTGCATCGCGCCATTGTATTCTGCCAGATAGAAAACTGTAAAGCCCAGCACCAGAAGAAAGGCAGTGGTGAAGAGAACTATCTTTGTATGCAGATTCAGCTTTCGTACCCTATCCTTCTTCAATACATGGTGTTGCAGGTCTATAATTACGGAAAACCCCAGACCGCCTGCTATGATCAAAGCGGTTATAACCAAGTTTACCGTAAAACTGTCCACATACGAAACCAAATTGTTTCCCAAAGGAGAAAAGCCCGCGTTACAAAAAGCCGAAACCGCATGGAACAAAGAAAGAAACAGCGCTTTCATCGGTTGGAAATCCTGGGCAAACCTGGCAAACAAGAGCAGTGTGCCTGCAGATTCGATCACCAGGGTAACCAAGACGATGCTCTTTAACAACTGGAATACATTCACGGCATAGGACCCCCCTACAACCTGATACATGATGTTCTCCAGTTTAAGATTGATCCTTTGCCCCAGAATGAGCGCAAACACTGTCGATATGGTCATGATGCCCAATCCACCAATCTGGATTAGCAGCAAAAGTACCATTTGGCCGAAGAAACTGAAATGCGTGCCTGTGTCCACCACTATCAGCCCTGTCACGCAAGTGGCTGAAGTGGCTGTGAACAGTGCGTCCATAAACGGAGTCACGATTTTTGGGTTAGACGAAACTGGCAGCATAAGCAGTATGGTGCCAAAAAGGATAACCACCAGGAAGCTCAACATCAATGTAACAGGCGGATTGCCGGTCAGCCATTTGTAAAGCTTACCTTCAAATGCCCTGAAAAGGATGTACTGAAGGATAAAATACGTCTGTCGGATCAGCAGGAAAAAGATGACAAACTTAGCTTGGGAGACCAAAAAAATGGAACCCAAAATCAGCATTGCCACATCGAACAACAGGATTCTACGCTTTTCTTTGGACTCCCCGAACAACACTCTGTTCAGGATCGTGAACAGGAGGAGCACCAGATTTGCCAGGGCGGTAAAGAATTCCACCCGGGAATAGTTGGTATAGAAACCAATAATCGGCTCCAGGAAAAGCACCAGAAAGCTCCATATAGCAAGCAGATATGCTGCTATCTCAACTTGTCTGAGTGTTTTCCTGATCAGATTCACTATCTGTTCTCTGCTTTAATTCAAAGCTTTGGCTTTTGCCAGAATCTCTTTCGAGATATCATCAATATCTCCACTGGCGTTAATCACAGTCAGCAATTCCTGCTCGGCAAAGAACTGCTTTAATGTAAAGGTCTGCGCGTAAAACTCAACCAGTCTTTTCTTGATCGCTTCAGGCCTGTCATCCTTACGAATTATAAGGCTGCCTCCGCAAGAATCGCAAACATCCTCATGGATCGGTTTATTGGTTTTAAGATTATAGTTTCTGCCACATTCCGAACACTCTCTGCGGGCAGATATGCGGGCGATGGCCTCCTGCTCATCCAAATCCAGGTAAAACGCCCCCTGGATCTCATAATGCTGCGCCAGATATTCAGCCTGACACAGATTGCGGGGAAAACCATCAAAAACAATCCCGGGACAGCCTGGTTCCAAGGTACTCTCCACCACTTGAAAAACCAGCTCGTCGCTCACCAAAGCGCCACTACTGATGGTCTCCTGGACCATCCGGCCAAGCTTGGTTTGCAAAGCAACCTGCTCTCGCAGGAGATTGCCAATATTGATATGCTGGTAACCCAACTTCTCGCTAAGCAATTCCGCTTGAGTTCCCTTACCGCTGCCTTGAATACCGAAAATCACGATACATTTCATTTTCACCTCAGTTGTGGCACAATACAGACTACAGAATCCTTGTCAAGAGTTCTCCCTTTCCAAAACAACAAAGGCCAAAGCATAATCCCTTTCGTGTGACAGGGAGATGTGGATCCTGTCCACCCCCAAAGAGGCAAGCATCTCCCGGGTGGCATTATAGGCTATAACGCATGGTCTGCCCTTGGCATCCTTGCCAATTTCGATGTCTGTCCAGTTAATCCTTCCATCCCATCCCGTGCCCAAAGCCTTCATCACTGCTTCTTTGGCTGCAAATCTGACCGCGAAGGATTGGGTTCTGTTCCCTTTGCCATTGCAATATTCGATCTCACTTGCTGTGAACACTCTATGGCAAAAACCGGGATACTGAATCAGGAGACGGGCGATTCTTTCGACCCGGATAATGTCCGTCCCAATTCCAATTATCACTCTTTCCTCGCTTGCCTGCTTTCCAGTTCCAGGAGCATTTGCTTCAGCTCAAGCCCGCCGGCAAAACCGGTTAGTGATCCATCGGAGCCAATCACTCTATGGCAAGGCACAATGATGGCGACAGGATTATTGTGAACCGCGCCACCCACGGCCCTGTAAGATCTCTGATGCCCGATGCGCAGGGCTATGTCTTTGTATGACGCGGTCTGTCCATAAGGGATCTTCAGCAACTCCGCCCATACTTTTTTCTGAAACGGAGTTCCGGCTAGCCCAAGATCAATTGTAAACACCTTTCTGGTTCCTGTCAGATACTCTTCCAGTTGTTTACGTGCTTGATCAAGGAAGGGATCAGCTGTTTGGATACCTGGCACTTGATCTGTGAAAGAGCATTCCACCAGTCTGCCATCTCTTGCGATTATCTTCAGATGTATGTTTCCGTAGCTGACATACCCAACTTTGTTGATTGCAGTATCCATCGTTTATCCAAAAATGAGAGCCCCGTCCTCGCTAGTGGAGTAAGGGGCTCTGTGAGAATGTTTCTTGCAACTATGCAGTGAATCTTCTGCGTTCTTTGATTCTGCCCGCTTTGCCTTTGGCTTGACGCAGATAGAATAGTTTAGCTCTGCGAACCTGACCATAGCGGACAATTTCCATTTTGTCGATGTTTGGCGAATTAAGCGGGAAGATACGCTCAACTCCCACTCCATTCGAGATTTTCCGTACTGTGAAGGATTTGGAGATACCCGATCCGCGTTGTTGGATCACGATACCCTGGAACACCTGAATGCGTTCCTTTGCACCTTCCTTAATTTTATAATGGACCTTCACCGTATCGCCTACGCGAAAGTCGGGAAAGTCGGTTCTGATTTGGTCTCTGCCAACTGTGTGCAGAATATCCATGGTTCCTCCCATATATATACTCGGAAGAAATGCGGTCCAACACGACTGACACGGCGCTCCGGACGGACAGGTGGTTGTAAGCACCTGCTCCCAGAATTGGTTCCAGGATATGATCCGCCAGATGATGAACTTCGTCACACAAGCCATAGCCGGTACCAAATAGAATTAGGATCGGCTTTATACTTCGGCGTAAAATTCTCAGATATCCAAAAGGTATCTGTTCAGGCATCTTCCGTGCTGTTGTCGTGACTATAACGGGACGCATAGCTTCCTGCGTTGTAATCTCATTTATCGTATCTTCGACCGTATCACACTGTTTTATGATCTTGAGCGCTTCGCTGCGCATGGGGTTGTAAGGCAATTCAGGATTTTCCCAGAATGCCCTGATTGTGTCCAGCAGCTTTTTCTGACCCGGATCGGAATGGATGATGTAATATGACTTGGCTCCGTACGTCTTCGCTGCTCTGGCAATATCGTGAATATCCAGATTGGAGATGGACGCGCTAACCCTATCCTGGGCTTTGTTCAGGACAGGATAGTGAACCAAGCCGATATAGAGACTCATCCCTTTTGTTTGTCCAAATCGGGGCGTCTGCTGCGGGTAAGCTGTTGCGCTTGCTGTTGTGCCCAATCCTTGATCATGCGGTGATTTCCCTCCCTCAACACCTGGGGAACGGCAATATCCATCCACCGTTCGGGTCTGGTGTAACAGGGAAATCCCAGTCCAGGTTGGTTTGTCCCAAAGGAATCGTGATGGGCTGAATCGATGTCACTCAATACACCGGGTTGAAGCCGGGCAACTCCATCGATAAAAGCCATGGCGGGAATCTCTCCACCGGAAAGAACGTAGTCTCCCAGGGAGATTTCGTCACTAACAGCTATATCCCTCAGCCGCTGATCGAGTTCCTTGTAGTGGCCGCAGAGCAGGATCACCCGGGGCAATTCGCTGTAATATTGCAAAATTGACTGATCCAGCAACCTGCCTTGGGGAGTAAAGTACACCACTGGAGCAAAGGACTTGGAAATCAATTCCTGTATCGCCCGGTAAACTGGTTCCACTTGCAAAACCATGCCGGCAAAGCCTCCATAGGCGTAATCGTCCACCTGATGGTGCTTGTTCTGGCTGTGTTTGCGAAAATCGTGAAACGATAAGCGTATGGCTTTCCGTTCGATCGCCCTTGAAACCATGCTGGTCTGCTTGAATCCCTCAAATAGTTCGGGAAAAAGGGTCAGAACTTCAATCCGCATCGTTGTCCGTCAGTTCCTCGAGGAAGCTTTCCGCATTGCTCAGCACTATCACTCCCGGATCAGGGATGATATCGCTCACGTAATAATCCACCCAGGGTATCAAGAGTTCCTGAGCTCCGCATTTGATCACCAGAACATACTGGGCGTTGTTGTGAAAGTAATCCTCCACCACTCCTATCTCTTTGTCCTGAAAGACAACGCTGAAACCGAACACATCCGCTGGAGCGTCATCTTCTTCCTGATCTTCAGGCGGAATCGCAATGATGACTTCCCGATGCAGTTTTCGCTCTTCAGCGACGCCATCCTCGGCAAACCTCACTCGCATTTTACGATCAGATACATTTCTCTCACATATAGTTACAAAAAACACTCTATCGCTGTTAAAGATCAGGTAGACATCATTGGTTGCGGAAAAGACTTCCCGATATCTGGCTTTTATCAAAACCTGAAAAAAGCCGTCCGCGTCTTGACCGCCCAATCTGCCTATTCCGATTAGATCGGATACGTTCATTTATTCAATAATTTCTAATTCCGCTCTCTTTCCCGCCTTGGTGCTAACGGCATTGATGATGGTGCGGATGGCGCCGGCAGTACGCCCGCGCTTGCCGATAACCTTACCAATATCGTTTTTGGAAACACGAAGCTCATAAAGAGTAATCTTGTCACCGGTAATCTCTGTGATATTCACTTCACTGGGATCGTCCACTAACGCTTTCACCATGAATTCAATAAGCTCTTTCATGATTAACCCCTTGTTACTTTGTATCCGGATTTTCCGTCTTTGCTTTTTCTGCTATCTTTCTTTCATGCCAAATCTGCAGAACCCCCGCTTTACGCAGCAGGGAACGAACTGTATCACTTGGCTGCGCGCCAACGCCCAGCCAGTATATGGCTCTTTCTGTTTCAACATTTATCTTGGAAGGGTTGGGCTTGGGATCGTACCACCCTATGCACTCTATGTATTTGCCATCACGCTTTTCGCGTGCATCAAGCGCCACGATGCGGTAAAAGGGCTGGTCATTCGCTCCCATCCGCCTCAGTCTCAGTTTGACCATTAATACTCCTTGGTTTTCGAATACTTATATTTTTAGTTAGACCAACGATTTTGCCTATACTGAATTCGTCAAGTGTTTTTGCTTAAAATTTAAGCACCTACCCCAGTTCTAATTCAACAACATTTCACTCAGATTCACGGAGATCGTGCCGTCGTAGTCGAAAGGCCTGGTAAATCTCATGCCATATCCACTGATGTCAACATTTCCCCCCACCTCATAGGAAATCTCGCCCTGTAAAGCGCCTTTCACTGCGCCCACAATCGATTTCCAGTTGCTCACCTTGAAAACCATCGAACCCTCACGGGAATAGACCGTCTCGTCAAACGCCAGGGGCTCAAGCAGATTGCCTTTTCCAACTTCCTTGCCCCCGATCCTGATCGCGGCGGGGAAACCTTGCAGGGTGAACTTCAATCCGTAGGGATTCATTATGATGAAATCGATCTTGAGCGAGGTCTCAGCCAGGCCGACCTTTTCCACGTAACTGCACTTGAGGACAAAAATATCCTGCCCTTTGGCGTCGAATCCTGCCATCACATCCTGCAGCTTGCTCTTGAAGTCCAGTTCATAGGGCTCTTCGAACTCAAATCTCTTGTTCACTCCCATCACCCTGCCCACGCCTTCGCCGCCCAGATACATGAACAGCTTTTGCTCCGAGTGGTTGAGCATGCGCACCGCAGGCCGGGTGTCCAGGCTGATCAGAAAATTGAGCGCGTTGGATTTCTTTTTGGGAACCTCCACTTTTTTAAGCATCCTTGCAGTGCCGATTTTCTCCCTCTCCCGGTTCAGCAGGTTGATCTCCATAGTGTTCACAACCAGTTTGTAGCAGTTTGGGTTCTTTACGCTGATCGCTACTTCGAGCTCGGTTTTATCGGGATTGATCGCCAATATCTTTACATCGTGGATCTTTTCCACCACGGGTTTTTTGAACAGGAACTTGCAGGACGCGGTGCCAAGCATCATCAGCGCAAGGCAAGCCAGAACAAGGAGCTTTCTCATATTCACCTCAAAAACTTTGATAATTCTTATGTCCAACAGCGGAACCACTGTTCCAGGGCGCAGATGTTGAAGATCATCTCCGCCTGCTGGTCGTCGCCTTTCAGATAGCGGCTCCATCTCGCCTCGATGCGCGGAAGGTTCCAGATCTTCCTTTCCCGGAACCGGTATGAATAGATGATATCCTCCACCCAGGACTTCAAGGCTCCGCGCAGCCAAACCCTGTGAAAAGGAGAGCCGAAGATAGATTTGTCTTTCCTCTCGTAGATAGCCTGGGGCACTATGCCCCGCATTGCCAGCCGGTGGACACGTTTTCCCTGCCCTTCCCATATTTTATACTCGGATGGCAGGCTGAAGGCAAACTCCACCAGTTCATGATCCAGAAAAGGCACCCTGCTTGCGACGGAGGCCGCCATCGACATCCTGTCTGCCCAATGCAGCAAGGTGGGCAGAGAACTGGTATAGACCATGTTGTAGAGGAAGTTTGAGAGCTTCCCGCCGGGAATATCCACGATTTCCTCCAGGGGATCGGAGCTCAGCTTCTCCCGCTGGATAAGTTCATCCGAGAACGGCTCGAAGCGCAGATGGCGGGCTTCCAGCTTGTAAAGTGAGGATTCCGGTAACACCCGGGCCAGCAGGGTCTTGGCCATCACGGCCGGTTTAGCCTTCCAATCGACTTTACTGAGGATGGCTGCTGCTTCAGGCCAGAATCCTTTCCTGCCAGCCAGATCTGCCAGATGTCTGTATTGCGCGTGCCAGTAGCCCCCGGTGATCTCATCGCTGCCCTGTCCATCCATGAGAACCTTAACCCCGCTCTCCCCCGCCAGTTTCATCACCGCGTATTGCGCGGCGAAACCTGCTCCGGCAGGCAGGTCGTTGAACCAGATAACTTCATCGAACCATCCCGCCGCCTCTTCCGCGGAAGGTGAAACAAGATGTGAGACCGCCCCGCTGGCCTCAGCCACTTCCCTGATCCACTGGCGTTCATCCAGCCCCGCAGGTTCAGCAAACCAGGAAGAAAAGGTTTTGATCGGTTTAGCTCCGTTTCTGGCCGCGGTGCAAACGATGGCGGATGAATCCAGGCCACCGCTCAGGCAGGCTCCCACCTCAGCATCAGAACGCAGTTGCCACCTGACAGCCCGCTCAAATAGCTCACGGTATCTTTGGACTGCCTCATCCAGGGTCAAGCGGCTGCTTCCAAAGCTACTGGCTTCCAGCCTGTGATACCTTTCCAGCTTCACCTGGCCGTCTTTGGCAATTAGATTGCTGCCCACCGGTAGGGCGTGAATTCGCCGCCAAACCGTATCCGAGCCGTACCCCTGGAGGGAATTGACATTCATTGAGCGCCAGACCATCTGCCAGTTTAGCTCTTTGTCATCTCCGCTGGC
>Ga0116185_1000167_pt1 | contig 87820 bp, 81 predicted proteins | sample AD_JPNNA7_MetaG_FD_89754 | JGI IMG/M metagenome (GOLD analysis project Ga0116185, IMG submission 89754) | Active sludge microbial communities of municipal wastewater-treating anaerobic digesters from Japan - AD_JPNNA7_MetaG | ecosystem: Engineered > Bioreactor > Anaerobic > Digestate | place...
GGCTTCTAATTTGAACTCCCGTGAGTACTCGCGGTATTTCTTCTCGTTCATGTCTGATCTCCTGCTCTTGTTAGTTTACTCGATCAAGACATTTTCTGTGTCCACTTTTTCGGGGCAAGGCCAAAAGTGCATTGTTTCATCGTGTATGCAATCTCCCCTGTTTCCACATCAAGAAATGTAAGCACACCATTTGTAGGCAGGTAAACCACATATTTGCCATCAGAGGTAAAGGATAGGACTGTCGCAAAATCGGCATCAACAATCCATTTGGGACCTTCGGCGTTTAAAGGATAGAGGGCTATCACATCACGACGATCTTCCATCTGTCCGATCATGGCAACGGCTGTGCTGTCGGGCGCCCAGGCAAAATAAACTATATCAGTGAACTGGATTTCCTTGACCAGCTTTAATTTCTCATCTGGCGTGGGTGTGAGGGTTGGGGGAACCGGGCTGAGTGTGGCCGAGGCCATCGCCTCCGGCGTGGGCATGAGCGTGGGCGTGACACAGCCCGCCAGACAGATCAGCATGAATATGGCGATCAGGTAAGGTTTGTTTTTCATCGGCAGACAGACCATTTCTCCAAAGTCTTGCATGGGTGAATTATTCCGGTATACGTGTGACTGTTCCAAAACTGGTAAAAAATTTTGCAAAACACCACCTGTGGTAGTACTGATGCAATTTGTTACCGCTATATGTGCTGGCCGGGCCAAAAGCTACCAAAGTTGGAACGATCACGGGGGCTGCCACGGCTTTCACAAAGTCCAGGAAATGCTGTGGTGGACCCCAAAAACCGACAGGACACAAATGGAGAAGTAAGGTAGGCAGCATGAGAGAAAATTATCACCGGGGGGGGAGAACCCACCATCCCTGGGTGGGGGTTCTGAGATATAATTTTTGCATCAGGAAACCCCACCCGTGCCTCAATCTACCCGCAACCGCCGCACCATCCGCCTGCCCGGCTACGATTATACCCGGCCCGGCGGGTATTATGTGACCATCGTCACGCACGGCCGCGAACCCGTGTTGGGCGCGGTGACGGCTGGGGCGGTTGTGCTCTCCGCCGCGGGTGTGATTGTGCAAAAAGCCTGGCGCAGCCTGCCGCAGCATTTTACCAACATGAGGCTGGATGAATTTGTCGTCATGCCTAACCATGTGCATGGGATTATTTTGATCACGGATGACCATGATGGATTTCGTAGGGGCGAAGCATTGGATCAATCGGGTAGGGGCAGGTCTGGTGATACAATCATATTGCCCGCTCCAGGCCTAGACCTGCCCGGACAAACCCGCCACAGCGCCTCTGTCCAGGCGCATAGCGTGCCATCTGAGGGGCGGGGCAGGTCTGGTGATGGAATGGGCGAATCCCAGGTTAGCGTAGACCTGCCCCTACGCGCCGACCGAGGACTGCCAGAGATCATCCGGGCGTTCAAATCATTTTCAGCCCGCCAGATCAACCGGATGCAAAACACCCCCGGTCAGCCCTTCTGGCAGCGCAATTATTACGAACATATCATCCGCGATGAAACCGAATTACAGAAAATCCGCCGCTACATCCAGAGCAACCCCCTGCGGTGGGAACTGGACGCAGAAAACCCGCCCCCCCCTGAAAGACCCACCCTGAAAACCACCAGCCGAATCTTATCCTTTTGAAAGGATTTTGACATGGATACACTCACGCACTGGTTATGCTCCGGGCCGCCCTGGGCGGCTTACCGCACCCAGGTGGACCTGCTGAACCTGCCCGCCTCTGACCCGCAGGTGGCTGCGGCCCGTTTGACCATGCTGGCTGATCCCAAAGTTCAGGCTTTGGTGGCAGGCCTGGCCAACTGGCCGGGCGTGCCGCTCAACAGCCACAAATCCGCCGGGCACCCGCTGCACCAACTGGTCTTTCTGGCCGACCTGGGCCTGACGCGCGCCGACCCCGGCGTGGCGCCGTTCTGCGAGCGCGTCCTCAGCCAGCCCAGCGCGCAGGGGCCTTTCCCGGTGCTGATGAACATCCCGGCGCATTTTGGCGGCAGCGGCAAAGATGAGCTGGCCTGGGCGCTGTGTGATGCTCCGCTGCTGCTCTATGCCCTGGCGTGCTTCGGCTACGCGGAGCATCCGGCTGTGCAAAAGGCCGCCGAACACCTCGCCGGGCTGGGGCGCGCCAACGGCTGGCCCTGCGCCGTTTCGCCGGAGCTGGGGCGTTTTCGCGGCCCCGGCAGCAAGAGCGACCCCTGCCCCTATGCCAATCTGGTCATGCTCAAGGCGCTGGCGCAGCTTCCCGGCTGCCTGGATCATCCGGCGGTTCAACCCGGCCTGGAGACGGCCTTGACGCTCTGGGTAGAGCGGCGCGAGCGGCACCCCTACATGTTTTTCATGGGGGATGATTTCTGCAAACTGAAGGCCCCGCTGGTCTGGTACGATATTCTGCATGTGCTGGATGTTTTGAGCCGTTTCCCGGCCGCTCAGTCTGACCCCCGCCTGCAGGAGCTGGCCGCGCGGGTGCGCGCCAAAGCCGATGCCGAGGGGCGTTTCACCCCCGAATCGATCTGGACGGCCTGGAAAGATTGGGATTTTGGACAGAAGAAGCAGCCCTCCCCCTGGCTGACCTTGATTGCTGAACGCGCTCTGCGCCGCATGGCCTAGCGCCGCCGCACGCGCCAGGCGGCAAAAGCCAGCACCAGCGACATGGCCCCGCTGATCACCGTTCCCCAGAGCAGCCACAGGCGCGGCAGGGGGGCAGACTTGGGCTCAGGCGCCTCATAGGTCTGTGCCTGGGCGGTGGGCAGGGGCGCCGGCGCAGTCATCTGACCGCGTTCTTCGGCGGGAGCAACGCCCATAATGGGCTGCGAATTTTCATCAATCAGCGCCTTAGGCTGTTCGGTGGGTGCGGCGGTGGGTTCGGGCACGGCAGTTTCCTGCACGGGCAGCTCGGGGACGGGGGTGGCTGCAGGCGGGGGCGCCAGCAGGCCAATTTCGGGCGTGGGGGTGGGCATCAGGCGCGGGTCAGAAGGCTGTGGTTGGTCCGCCGCGGTGGGCTGGACCTCAGCGATCACGGCGGTATCACCGGGCGCAGAGTCGGCGGTGTAGTTTCCGTCGCCGCCGCCGCCCATGCCGCCCGCCCAGGCGCCTTCGCCTGGCTGCTGGCCCCACTGAATGATCGGCGGGGCCGCGTTGGGTTCTTCGGTAGCCGCCAGCAGGGGCGCCACGGCATCGGGGGCGGCTTCTTCGTAAGCCATTGGCGCCGTCGAAACGGGCATTTGGGCCATCTGGGGCAGCAGCCCAAAGACGGCCAACAGCACCGAAAGCGCCGCCGCCGCCACAGATGAGAGCCGCAGCGCCGAGAATAGCGGCGTCCGGCGGATTTTGGCTGCCATGGCGGGCGTCAGCGCAAAGCTGCGGGGGGCCCGCTTGCGCGGAATGCTGCGGAGAATGCGGCGCGTCTGCTGAAGCTGCAGCAGCGCCTGCGTCAATTCGGGTTCAGAATCGAGCCGGGTTTCCAGTTTGGCCCGCTGGCGCGGCGAAAGCGCTCCGTCCATATAGGCGGAGAGCAATTGCCAGTCCTGGGGGTTCAGCTTGCGGCTCATCGTTGTGGTTCCTCTATATGCAGACGGAACTGAGCGGGCAAAAGTTCCCCAAACCGCTGCAGGCAGTCGCGCAGGCGCAGCCGGGCGCGTGCCAGCCGGCTCTTGATGGTGCCCAGCGGCGACCGCACGGTATCGGCCACTTCGCTGTAATCCAGCCCTTCCAGGTCTACCAGCACAAGCACGGCCCTAAAATCGGGGGGCATGGCCTGCAGGCAGTGTTCAATGGCGTGTTCCAGCTCGCGCTGTTCCAGCGTCTCTTCGGGGCTGGCAGAGGGGTCAGCCAGCCAGGTAGGCGATTCGACCTCCTCCTCATCCTCCGGGTTGATCGGCTCCAGCGGGGTGGTGGGGCGGCGGTGGCGGCGGCGCAGTTCATCGTAGCAGGCGTTGGTCACCATGCGCATTACCCAGGCGCGGAACGACCCGCCGCGGTAATGGTTCAGATTGCGGTAAGCCGACAGGAACGCCGTCTGCGTGGCATCGGCGGCCGCGTCGTCATCGTTCAACATGCGGCAGGCCAGGTTAAAGGCCATCTCTTGGTGCGCCAGCACCAGCCGGTTGAACGCATTCAGATCACCCTCTCGGGCGGCAGCGACCATTGCCAGTTCGTCCATAAGGAGTATCGTATCTTAATTGATACAACCCGTCAAGCAAAGCGGGGCCAAGAATTCGGGCAGGCGAGGGCCCAACCCCCTCATTTGACCAGAACTGAACCTGCTGCCCAAGAGGGAGCGCTAAAACCATATAAATAAGACAATAATTACCTCAATACCCAAAATAGGGGATTGTATTCTTGATAAAACTGATGTATTATTAATCTTAGATTAATGAGCAGGGGACAAACACCCCCTGCTCATTCTTTGAATACTTCGTTTCGTTTTGGCCCCTTCGGGGCCGAAGGAGGAAGATTTATGAAGCACGTCCGTTTTTCGCTGCGCACCGCGCTCATTCTGGCAGCCCTGCTGCTGATTGTTCCGGGCATTACGGTGCTGGCGCAAGAGATCATCAGCAGTGCCGAGCTGGGCTATACGGCCCCGGTGCAGGCCCTGCCTGAGCAGATCATCGGCGACGACCCGGATGAAGATGGTTACACCGGGCCCATCACCATGGCTGACCCCAATGCTGATATCCCTCACAGCGGCGATGGGGCGGAGGTGGACCTTTCGCAGTTTGAGACCGATGGCGAGCCCCAGCCCGATGAAGACGCCTACTACGACCAGCCCGGCGTGAACGCCACCGTCGACGCGGGCTGGAGCCCCTTCTACTACATGTATGTTGCCGGATCCACCCTGCGGCAGCGTACCAGCGGCAATAACTGGCACGCTGGTGGCGGTGGCGGCTGTGTGTACACGGATAATACGATTAATATCCTTAACCTGGATGCCCAGTTCCCCGAAGGCGCCCGGATTGACTACCTGCGGATCTATTACTACGACACTTCAGCCAGCGACAGCACCGCCTGGATCACCTCTTATGACGGGGCAGGCGGCCTGAACGACCTGACCAATGTTTCGTCCTCCGGCGATAACGGTTACGGAACCAATTTGGGCGACTATCTGGGCCATGTGGTGGATAATTATACTAACCCCTACGTGCTGAACTGGCGGCCGTGGGTTGCCGATAATACGATGCAGCTTTGCGGTTTGCGGGTGGCCTACCGCCTGCCCACACCCTGATTCCGATCAACAGAATTTGAAGGAGCAACCTCATGAAACTTAAAAGATGGCAGTTCATTTTGAGCTTTGCCCTGCTGGCCGGTCTGTTGATTTCGGCAGCGGGCAGCGCCCTGGCCAACAACACCGCCCCCGCAGCCGCCCCTGCCCTGGTGCGCTCGGAGAACAGTGTGCTGGCGCCGCACCCCTTCTATTACTTGTTTGTGCCAGGCACTGCCCTGCGCCCTCGCGAAAGCGGTGCCCCCTGGGCCGATGATGGCAGCGGCGGCTGTATCTATTCAACAACCAGCGCGGGGGTCGTTTTTAATGTCGATGTACAGCTTCCGGAAGGGGCTGGCATTGATTATCTGCGCATATTCTATAATGACACCTCGGCCTCAGATTCTATTGCCTGGGTGACCTCTTACAATGGCGCAGGTGGATATGATGACCTTGTCAATGTCAGTTCCACCGGCTCCAGCGGCTTCGGCACCAGTTTGAGCGACTTCACACGCGTGATTGTGCATAACGCCAATGTGCCGCTGGTGCTGAACTGGCGGCCCAATGTGGCTGGCAGCACCATGCAGCTTTGCGGGCTGCGGATCGCCTATCACATGCCAGATTACTACACCTATCTGCCCAGCATTCTGCGCTAAGGAGATGACCCCATGAAACCCATTCATTTCTCACTGCGTACTGTTTTGCTCGCCGCCGCCCTGCTGCTGCTCATCCCCGGCGTGACCGTGCTGGCTCAAGAGATCATCACCAGCGCCGAGCCAGGCTATGTGAGCCCCGAGGCGGCTTTTGCCCCCAACCCCGCCGACCCCGATTATATTGACCCGGCCCTCAATGCTGCCGATCCCAACGTCACCTATTATTACACCTTTGTGGCGGGTTCCACCCTGCGGCCGCGCGACAGTACTGCTGACTGGCACATTGATTCAAGCGGCGGCTGCCTCTATACAAATGCGTCAGGTGAAATCTTCAATGTCGATTTGCAGCTGCCCGATGGCGCCACCATTGAGTACCTGCGCCTCTATTACTACGACACCTCGGCGAGCGACAGCCGCGCCTGGGTGACTTCTTACGATGGTGCAGGAAACTATGATGATTTGATTACCGTTGCCTCCACTGGCGACACCGGCTATGGCAACACGCTCAGCAGCTCCCCCAGCGTGGTTGTGGATACCTTGTCTAACAGCTACCTGTTGAACTGGCGGTCCTATACAGCGGGCAACACCTCGCAGCTTTGCGGTTTGCGGGTTTTCTACTCCACCAATCCATAACCAACCCTGTCAAACAAGACCGCCTGCCGAACCCGGCAGGCGGTTTAATTTTGGGCTAGTTGGCACCGTCGTAGGGCGGCGGGGTTTCGTGTTCTTCAATCTGCCGGCGCACCCACAGCAGCAGCACCTGGCCTTCGTCCGTGGTCAGGGCACGGGCGGCCAGAATGGGGGCGCGTTCTTCCAGGCCAATCTCGTTGCGGTAGTGCAGCCACATCACATCCTGATGCTGCCAGGTGCGGTGGCAGCGTTCTACCAGCGCCAGGCCGTTGAAGGTGCGCAGGTGCGTCACCGCCAGCCCGTAGAGGTTGGAAGCCTCGTTCAGCCCCAGCACCCAGCCATTAGATACCTCTTGAAAGGTGGGGGGCGGGCCTTCGATAATCGTAATCTTGTTATCCAGTTCCATAGCGCCGAATCATACCACAAAGTGAGGTATAATCCAGCCCGTTTGACCCGCGGGGGCCAACTATTTTGTCTGTTGGGAGAAGGATTGCTATGCCGCGTCGAAGTCTTAAGCGGTTGTACCAGGACGAGTTCCGAGGGTACACTTTTGCCCGGTTTCAGCAGGATTTGCTGGCCGGTTTGACGGTTTCTGCAGTGGCGCTGCCGCTGGCGCTGGCCTTTGGGGTGGCCTCGGGCGCCACGGCGGCTGCCGGGCTGGTCACAGCCATTATTGCGGGGTTCATCATCGGCGGGCTTTCGGGCGCGCCGTATCAGATCAGCGGGCCCACCGGCGCCATGAGCGCCGTGTTGATTGTGCTGGTGCAGAAGTACGGCCTGCAGGGCATCTGGATTGCCGGGCTGCTTTCGGGCGCGCTGCTGCTGGTCATCGGTTTGCTGCGGCTGGGGCGCTTCATCGCCTTCATCCCTGCGCCGGTGATCACCGGCTTTACCACCGGCATCGCGTTGATCATTTTCATCGGGCAGATTGATAATTTCCTGGGCGTCAAGACCGCCGCCAGCGAGTCGGCGCTCTTCAAACTGCTGGGCTACTTTAAGGGCGGCTTTACGCCCGACTGGCACGCCGTGGTGCTGGGGCTGGTGGTGGTGCTGACCATGCTGCTCTGGCCCAAAAAATTGAACGCCCGCTTCCCGGCCTCGCTGCTGGGCATCATCCTGGCTACAGGTTTGAACGCCCTCGTCAAGTGGGATGTGGCCCAGATTGGCGCCATTCCGCAGACGCTGCTGCTGGCCGACCGCTTCAATCCGCTGACCTTTGACTGGTCAACCCTGCCGGAGTTCATTGCCCCCGCGCTGACCATTACCGCGCTGGGCGCCATCGAGTCGCTGCTGTGCGGGGCGGTGGCCTCCAATATGACGGGCATCCGGCTGCAGGCCAATCAGGAGCTGGTTGGGCAGGGCATCGGCAACATGCTCATTCCGTTCTTCGGCGGCGTGCCGGCCACGGCCGCCATTGCCCGATCCAGCGTGGGCATCAAATCGGGCGGGCAGACCCGCCTGGTCAGCATTATTCACGCGGTGGGGCTGCTGCTGTCCATGTTCCTGCTGGCGCCGGTGATGGCCCGTGTGCCGCTGGCCGCGCTGGCGGGCGTGCTGCTGGTGACGGCCTGGCGCATGAACGAATGGGATGCCATCCGCTTTATGTTTGGCAAGCGCTTCAAGACCGCCATGCTGGCCTTCACCATCACCATGCTGGCGACCATCACGCTCGATTTGACCCAGGCCATCCTTATCGGCTCGCTGATTGCGGCGGGCATCTTCCTGAGCCAGATTGCCAACATTGATATTACCGTACAGGATGTGGACCCCGCCAAACTGCGCGCCAAGGGCATTGAGGCCGAGGGCAAATGCGCGCACGTCAAGGTGGCGTTTGTGACCGGCCCGTTGTTTTTTGCTGCCACGGGCAACTTCAACGAGGCTTTTGCCAGCCTGGGCGATACCCACGCGCTGATTCTTTCGCTGCGCGGCATGCCGGTCATTGATGTGGCCGGGGTGGAGGCCATTCACCGGCTGCACGAAAAACTGCACCGCCGCGGCGGCACGTTGATGCTGGCGGGTGTGCACGAGAATGTGATGACCATGCTGCGGCGCAGCGGTCTGGTGGATGAGATTGGCGCGGCCAATTTCTTCTGGAGCAGCGATCAGGCCATTGTGGAGGCCGAGCACCGCGGCTGTGGTTTCTGCGGCCTGCCGCTGACCGCCCCCGGCTCTGACCAGATCTGAGCGCACTGCGCGCGGCCAGATCTGCTGGCGAGAAATGTAAGGGCGAGGCAGGCCATTTGCGACCCTGGTGCAATGTGGCTGCGCCTCGCCCGACTTGTGGTGGGCTCTATCCGCGGCGCAGATGCCGCTCAGCGTTCCTGCCCGCTGCTGGAATTCTTTGCGCCTTGGCGTTAACTTCATCTCAGGGCGCCCAGCCTGTTCAGGCTGCACACACATAAGTGCGCCCCTACATCAACCTGAAGGCCAAATCCTAAATCCCAAATCTAAAATCTGAAATTTCCCTCAGGGTTTGCTTTCCAGCGGGCAGAAGGTGCCCGAGTCTTCAGCCTCGGCATCCAGCGAGAAGGCCACCTCGCCGTAGCCGGCCCAGGGGGACGAAAAATCACAGTTGGGGATCTGGCGGGGGGCGTAATAGGTCAGGGTGTTCAGGCGGGTGTTTTTGGTGTAGGCCACGCTGAAGGTCGTCTCGTCTGAGGGCAGCTCCTGCTCAAACGTCATCTCAATCTGCGGATAGACCACCCGCACCACGGCCCGGCGCACCTCGGCCTGTTCGTGGCAGACGTACAGCGCATCCGGTTCGCCAAAGCGGTCAATCAGCTCGCCCAGCTTGAACCGCTGGCCCGGTTTGAGTGCCTCAAAATTAAAGCTGATCTCGCTGATGAGGCCCTGGCTGTCGGCGCGAAGATCCACATTGACCTCGGGCTGGTCGAAATAGACGAGCAGGGTCTGGGCAGTCTCAATCACGCCCACATAGGCGGGCGTGGGGGCGCCGCTGGCGGGGTCTTGCATGGCCTGGACCAGGGTTTGCGCCTCGGCAAAGGTGGTGACGCCCGGCGTGATGCCGCGCCAGCAGGGCGCGGTGCAGTCGGCGGAGCTGATGATTTCTTCCAGGGCAGCCGGCTGCCCCACCCAGGTGCAGGCGCTCAGCGCCAGCAGGCTCAGACAGAAGCAGATGACCCAGAGCGTTCTTTTTTGCATTTTAATAACCTCTTTGTAAATCAACCTAAACCCCACAACGCCGCCGCCCAGACCAGCCCAAAGCTGACCCAGGCAAAGATCCGTGCTGCCCGGCTTTGCCGGATGCTGATTTCCTGCATCAGATAGACGGAGCGGGTGGTGAAGTACACCATGAAAAACAGCAGACTGACGCCCAGGTATTCCCCCAGGCGCTCCATGCCCTGATGGCGCAGCGGCGACTCGGCGGTGATGAACTCCCAGGCGGCGGTGTAGGTCAGGGCGGTAAAGGCCAGCAGCAGCAGGTCGCCGGCCAGGTCCATCAATATTTCTTTGAGCGTCAGCCGGGTTCCGGCGGGCGGCGACAGCCAGCGGTTCAGTCGGGCGCCAAAGCGCGCCTCGGCGGGGGCCAGGGCGGCCGCACCGACGCCGGTGCCGATCATCAGCACCACCAAGAAGGCCTCTTTGATCAGCACCACAAAGAACAGCGGCAGCAACAGCCAATCGCCGGGCGTGGCTGCAGCGCGGCCCACCCAGCCCCACAGGTCAAAGGCAATCAGGGTCAGCATGGCGGCGGCGCCCAGGTGCAGCACCGGCACCAGCACCAGGGCCGCGACCTTTGCATTCTCCCGGCAGCCGTTGGGCTGGCTGATGTCAGGGTTTTGCCGGGCAAAGAAGGCGCTGGCGGGCCGCTTGAGCAGCAGCCCGGCCAGTTCAAACAGTTGACTACCCAGCAGCAGCGCACCCAGCAGCCAATCGGGGCGGTGTGTCTGTTCGGCAGTGACCATGCGCTGCAGGAGGACCGGCTGCAGCCACCCCAGGTAGACGGCGAACAGCAGGTTGAGCCAGACGAAGCGAAAACGCAGCAGCACAGACAGCAGTCGCATGCTGCGATTATATCAGGCCTGAAGCCTGCCGCTTGCCCAAACCGCCTACGGTGCTATGAAGGGGAAATCTCCGGCGCAGGTGAAGCCAACCGGCGCCTGGGGGTCAGAGTAGCTGTACTCGTCCACATACAGCGTTACAATGCCAACGCTCAGTCCGGTGAGGGTGTAAATATCGAGGATGGTCTCGCCGTAAGGCTCAGAGCCCAGCCGGAGATAGGTCAGCTTTTCGCCATTGGGGCCGCGCAGATTATCCAAAAAGGCACGTTCGCGCGCCGGGCCGCCAAAGGCATCGCCGCCCACCCGGATGGGGTTATCCTCGGTGTAGCCGTAGGTCTCGTCGGTGGCGATCACGCAGGGGCTGGAGCCGACGGTGACCGTGGGCAGGTAGGCTCCGCCTTCCAGCAGTTCAACCGAATCCAGCAGGGTTTGAAAATCGGCTGCGCCGCGGTCGGCCCAGAGCGTGGGGGTGGCAGCCTGTACAGCCATGCCCAGGCCAAGCACAAAACGCCGGTCTGGCAGCAGGATGATAGCCGTGCGCCCGGCAACCTCGTTGCCCATGGCGGTGCCGGTGTAGTTATAAGCAATGCCAGCCTCTCCGGCCAGGGTCATGGCCTCTACCGGGGCGAGGGTATAGCTGCCATCCATCTCCTCAAACACCGACTGGAGGTACTCGTTGAGCAGCGAATCGGCAGTATCGCCATAGTCAGCCAGGCTCCCGGCCAGAGACAGCACAATGTTGGCATCATTTGGCGACATGAACACAAAGCGATCATCATGATCCATGTCGTAATCCGGCAGGGTGCGGAAGGAGTAGCCACCCAGGAACAACTCAATGGTTTCGCCGCCGTTGGGCCGGGGGGTGGCGGTGGGCCGGGGGATAGAAGTGGGTTTGGCCGTGGGGGTGGCTGTGGGGGCGGGCGTATCGGTGGGCACCGGCGTGGCCGTGGGCGCGGGGGTTTCGGTGGGTGTCAGGCGGGGCATCAGCCCGCAGGCCAGGCTGACCAGCAGGATGAGCGGTATAAGAAAGAGCAGGCGGGTGTGTTTATTCATCGTTTCCTTCCCTGAGGTGAAATGTTACTGTCATTATACTGAGTTTTGCCGCGCCCCACTGCCGCTTGCAATCCTGAGTAAAGTCACCTGCCGGGATGACATTTGGTATTATACTGTCCGTCTAAACGGTATAGAATGAGATATTATCTGTCTGACGTCAGGAAAATATTTATGTCCACTGAAAATGAAGCCATCCTCTCAGCCCAGAGCGCTGAAGCGCATAAAGAAAAAAATCACGCCGCGCTGACCTCGGTGATTGCCGCTGTCGGCCTGACGGCCTTCAAGATCGTGGTCGGCCTGCTGACCAACAGCCTGGGCATTTTGGCCGAGGCGGCCCACTCTGCGCTGGATCTGGTGGCCGCGCTGGTCACCTTTTTCGCAGTGCGCATTTCGGGCAAGCCCGCCGACCCCGAACACAACTACGGGCATGGCAAAATTGAAAATCTCTCAGCCCTGTTTGAAACCCTGCTGCTGCTGGCCACCTGTGTCTGGATTATTTACGAGGCCATCCAGCGGCTCTTCTTCCGCACTGCCGAGGTGGAACTGTCGATCTGGGCCTTTATTGTGATGGCCACTTCGATTGTGATTGACTGGGGCCGTTCCCGGGTGCTGTACCGCGCGGCCCGCAAGCACAACAGCCAGGCGCTGGAGGCCGATGCCCTGCACTTCAGCACCGATATCTGGTCATCCAGCGTGGTCATCCTGGGCCTGGTGTGCGTCTGGCTGGCGAGCAAGTTTTCTGCCCTGGCCTGGCTGCACAGTGCCGATGCCGTGGCGGCCCTGGGTGTGGCGCTCATTGTGATTTACGTCAGCATTGAACTGGGCATGCGCACCATTCAAGGCCTGCTGGACACCGCCCCCAAGGGCCTGGCCGCGAAGATTGATGCGGCTGTGGCGGCGCTCCCCGGAATCGTCAACTGCCACCATACCCGCCTGCGCCAATCTGGCCCCAACCTGTTTGTGGATGTGCATATTCTGGTGGATGGCAATCTGACCCTGGCCGAAGCCCACGAGCTGACCGAGCGGGTGGAGCAGGCCATTCAGCAAATTGCGCCCGGCGCCGATGTGACCGTGCACCCCGAACCGGCTGGCACAACTGAAGACGTGCGCTTTAAGCTTTAATAATGTAGATGCTGGTCAGGGAGTGTGACGGCTCATTAAAGCGAATTTAATCATTCCTATTCCCAAAACACCGCAACCTGGGATATACTGACATCAGGATATCCCCCATTTCGGGGGGAAAGGATGGCTGCTTTCAGATGAAAACCCGGCTTTTGAATATCCTGACGGTTTTGCTGCTGGTTGGCGCAGTGATTGCCGCCGTGGTGATGCTTTCGATATTCAACAACCCCACCAATCCCATCAATCCCTTCCCGCCGCCTACCACCGCGCCAACGCTGTTTGTCCCCAGCCCCACGGTGACCCAGACCCCCATCCCGCCCACCTATACCCCCATTCCGCCAACCGCCACCTTCACGCTGCGGCCCAGTTCCACCCTGCCGCCCACCATCACGCCCTACGGCATGCCCACCGAGACGCCCACCTTCACCATCACCCCCACGGTCACTGCCACCAACACCCCCATGCCCACCAGCAGCCCCACAACGCTGCCCACCGACACCCCCGTGCCTACCTTCACCCTGCCGCCAACCCTGACCCCCACGCCCTGATAAGGACCGGCCGCCCATGCTGGATGAAATTTCGCTGGAATTGTTTGAACACCTGGCCCTGCTGGCCGCGCTGCAGCTTGGCCCCGATGAAACCGTGTATTTGCACCAGCAGCTCAACAACCAGCTTCGGGTCATTCAGGCGCTGGCAGATATTCCCCTGGCAGATGAGACCCCCATCACCTCGCACGGCGTGCCTTTCACCGCCCAAACCAGCCCCGAACTCCGGGCCGATATCTGGGAGCCGTGCGCCGATGCGGCGGATATTCTGGCGCAGGCCCCCCGGCTGCGGGATGGCTATATCGTTGCGCCGGGCATTCCGCACACCACCCTGGAATAGCCGATGGAACTTTGCGATCTTTCGGCTTACGAGCTGGCGCTGCTGCTCAAACAGCGGAAAATCTCCGCCATCGAAACGCTCGATGCATGCCTCCAGCGCATCGAAGCGGTGGATGGCCGCCCCGGTGCGCTGAATTTCAGCGACCCCCAGCCCGATGATTCCCACCGCGTGCATGCCTTCATCACCCTGACCGCCGAGCGCGCCCGCGCCCAGGCCCTGGAAATTGACCGCCGCCTGGCTGCCGGTGAAGATCCCGGCCCGCTGGCCGGAGTGCCTTTCACGGTCAAGGATATTTTCTGCGTCAAAGATACCCCCACCACCGCCGGTTCGCGCATCCTGGCTGATTTTGTGGCGCCCTACACCGCCACCCCCGTGGCCCGGCTGGAGGCCGCCGGCGCGGTGATGCTCGGCAAGACCAACCTGGATGAATTTACCTACGGCTCATCCGGTGAATCTTCGGCCTTTCTGCCGCCCACCCGCAACCCCTGGGATCCGCGCCGGGTGCCGGGCGGGTCGTCCGGCGGCAGTGCGGCTTCGGTGGCCGCGGGCGAGGCCCCGCTTTCGCTGGGCACCGACACCGCCGGGTCCATCCGGCAGCCGGCGGCCTTCTGCGGCGTGGTCGGTCTCAAGCCCACCTACGGGCGCGTCTCGCGCCACGGTCTGATCGCCTTTGCCTCCTCGCTCGACTGCCCCGGCCCGCTGGCGCGCACCGTGATAGATGCCGCCTTGATGCTCCAGGTCATTGCCGGGCCAGACTCGCACGATGCCACCGCCGCCCGCGTCCCCGTGCCCGATTACATCAGCGCACTGGAAGAAGGCGTGCGCGGCCTGCGCATTGGCCTATCGCCAGACTATTTCCGCATCACCTTCCCCGACCCCGAAACCGGCGCGCTGGAACTTCAGCCCCTGCCCGCCGAGATTGAGGCCGCCGTGCGCCAGGCCGCCGACCGGCTGGCAGCCCTGGGCGCCGAAATCATTGAGGATGTGCCCCTGCCCAACACCCGCCACGGCATCCCGGCCTATTTTGTCATCAGCCGGGTAGAGGCTGCCTCGAACCTGCACCGCTACGACGGCCTGAAGTACGGCTATTATGACCCGGCGCGGGTGGATGATGTTCACAAGCTCTACCGCAAAAGCCGCGATGCCGGGTTTGGCATTCAACCCAAACTGCGCATTCTGATGGGCATGTACGTCTCGGCGGCGCAGTATGCCGAGCAGTACTACACCCGCGCCCTCAAAGTACGCACCCTCATCCGGCGTGACTTTGAGCAGGTTTTCGATCCCCACGGCAGCTACCGCCTGGATGCCCTGCTGACCCCCACCACGCCCACCCCGGCCTTCCCCATGGGCGCGCTCTACGGCAACTCGGTGCTGATGCAGTACGCCGACCAACTGACCGTGCCCGCCAACCATGCCGGCCTGCCGGGGCTCTCACTGCCAGGCGGCCTCTCGGCGGACGGCCTGCCCATCGGCATCCAGTTCCTCGGTCCCGATTTTTCTGAAGACCGCCTCCTGCGCCTGGGCCGCGCCTACGAACAATCTACCGAGACCGAACCCTGGCGCGCTGTGCGCCCGAAAGTGCTGGCAGGCTGAATCCCGCCCGCCGCCTGTACTAAACACCTGCTCCAAAAATCTCAAAATCCTAAATCCCCGCGAGGCCCCATGACCCTCACCCCCAACCAACTGCAAAACCTGATCGAAGCCCAGTCCGGCTGGAGCGGCCCCACCGGCGGCGAAGAATCGCTGCTGCTGCCGCTGCTGGCGCAAATGGACCGTGAACTGACCCGCGGTTTGTGGGTTGAACAAACCTGCGCCGGGGGCGAAATCATCTTTGCCGAAGACGCCCCCGGCGACGCCATGTACCTGATCCGTTCGGGCATGGTGGCCATTCTCAAGGGCAGCCTGGAGTCTCCTCTGGTGCTGGGCTTTCGCGGCCCCGGCGAGATGATCGGCGAGATGGCGCTGCTGGAGAACCTGCCGCGCTCGGCCACCGTGGCCGCCCTGCGCGAGACCCGCCTGCTGCGCATTGAGCAGGAAAAATTCCGCCAGCTCCTGGCAGATCATCCGGCGCTGGCCTTCAAGGTGATGGCCGCGCTCAGCGCCCGCCTGCGCTCATCAGACGAGGCCCGGCTGGACAGCAGCCGCCGCGGCCGGCGGTTGGTTCAAAAAATGGATGCGCTGCAAACCGAAAACCAGCAGCTTCAAGAACTGCAGCGGGTGCGGGCCGAGACCTCGGATCTGGTGGTGCATGACCTGCGCAATCCACTCAACACCATCTACCTGTCGCTTTGTACGCTGGAACTGGTGCTGCCGCCTGCCGACCTGGAGGCCAACCAGGAACTGATTGATATCTCCAAATCAGCGGCTGAGCGGATGAAGCGGCTGGTCAATTCGCTGCTGGATATCTCGCGCCTGGAGGGCAATCAGGATGTGCTGCAGCGCGCCGTGGTGCGGCTGCCGGCGCTGGTGGAAAACATTGCCGCGCAGATGCGCGTCACCTATAAAGCCGGGCGGGTGGAGCTGCGGGTGGAACTGCCCGCCGACCTGCCCCCCGTGTTGATTGACGAGGAAAAGATTGGCCGCGTGCTGGCCAACTTGCTGGATAATGCCATCAAATATACCCCGCCCGAGGGCCATGTGACCATCTCGGCGCGGCGGCAAAATGGCCAGGTGGCGGTGATGGTTACGGACACGGGTTCGGGCATCCCCGCGGGCGAACGCGAGCGTGTGTTCGAGCGGTTTGCCCAGGTGCCGGGCGAGGGTCAGAAGCGGCGCGGCTTTGGGTTGGGGCTCACCTTCTGCCGCCTGACGGTAGAAGCCCACGGCGGCACGATCCATGTGGAAGCCGGGCCAAATGATGTTGGCAGCCGGTTCGTCTTCACCGTGCCCGCCGCCAACTGAATAAGATCACGGCGCTAAACTTCGATCTGAATGGCGCTGCCGCTCTCGTAGCGCCGCAAACCCAACTGAAAGACCACAATCGCCAGCGCCAGGAACACCGCAGCCCCCCCCAGCAGCAAGGCCAGCGTTTGCCAGGTGAACTGGCGGGTAAATTCGGCCGGCACGGTGCCGATCAACGCCGCCGGGATGACCGTGAACAGGATCAGCTTGGCCATCCGGTCGAACAGGGTGATGGGGTAAATGGCAAAGGTGACCATGGCGTTGGTGGCCAACTGCACCAGGTTGTTGGTGCTGCCAATCCAGAACGTCAGGCTTTGCACCAGGATCAGGAAGGCGCCAAAGACCACCGCCGCCAGCATCACTGCAAGCACAAACCGCAGCAGCCCGTCCCATGAGAAAGACCCCGAAACCGCATAGCTCAAAAAGCCATAGATGAAATCTCCCATCCCGCTGGAGATCATCCGGCTGGAGATGGTATGCAGCAGCACCGGCCGCGGCAGCGAAAGGTAGTAATCCAGCCGCCCGCGGGTGATGATATCGCCCAGCGAAAAGGTATTGCCGAACAAAATCGAAACCAGCCCAACGGCGCTGGCGGCAATCCCAAAGGTGATGTACATATCCCCCAGGCCCCAGCCGCGCACATCTTTGAAACGGTCAAAGAAAATCACCCAGATCAGAAAATAGATGGCGTTATTGGCAATCATGCCGAACATTTGCGCCAAAAACGAGACCCGGTACTCCATGGCAGACTGCAGGTTGGCTTTCCAGACGGCGAGTAGAAATTTTAAGTGGCTCATTGACCCTTACCCTCCATTCACCGTCAGAACGGTCACGCTGCGGCGGTAGAGCAGGCCCAGCCCGCCAGCAAAGACCAACAGCCACAGGGCCTGCTGGCCCAGGGCAGCCAGAAAACCGTTCAGGCTGGGCTCAACGAACAGCCGCGCCGGGGCATACGTCACGGCGGAAAACGGCAGCACATCGGCAATACTCCGCAGCCAGGCAGGGTAAAAGTCCAGCGGGATCAACAGCCCGCCCAGGATGAAGGCCAGTTTTTGATAAATCCATTGAAAGGCCGAGGTATCTTCCACCCAGAACGCCAGCAGACCAATCAGCGCGGCGATGCAGTAATTCAAGGCCCAGGCGCCCATCAGCAGCGGCAGCACCGCCAGCAGGCCCCACAGGCTGGGCGGCGGGCCCACCAGCAGCCAGGCCACCCCGCCCCCCAGCACCAGGTTGAGCAGCGCCCGGAAAATCGTATCTGCCAGGGATGAACTGTAGTGATACCAGAGAAAGTTATAGGGCTTACTGAGGATATAGGCGATAGACCCGTCTTTGACGGCTTCTGAAATCGTATTGGCCACCCGCGGGCGGCTCAATTCAATCACTTCGGCAATCACCAGATACCACAGGGTGCTGCGCAGCGTCAGCCCGTTGATCTCGGCGCCGCCCGAGGCCTCAAAGGTGACGCGCCATAACTGGAAGAAGATCCACATGAACGGCAGAATGAGCAAACTGCGCCCGATAAATTCACCCGGATAGGCCAGTCCGTTTGCCAGTTGAAGTTTAAAAATGGCCCAGTACTTTTTCATTGCCCATCCACCTCGCTGGCGGCGCTTTCGTAAATTCGGGCAATCACCTCTTCCAGCGGCGGGTCTGAGATGGTGATATCGACCAGCGTGCCAGCCGCCGAGAGCCGCGCCAGCACGGCATCGGCGGGGGTGCGCTGGGTATCAAATTCCAGCTTGACGCCGTAGCGCCCGGTTTTGAGGGTTTGCATACCTTCCAGGTGAAAGTCTTTAGCCACCTCTTCGGCATAGCGCACTTCAACTGTCTTGCGGGTCAGGAACTTACGCTTCAAATTGGAGACCTTATCCTGATAGACAATCTGCCCGTGATGCACAATAATGACGCGATGGCAGAGGGCCTCCAGGTCGCCGGCGTCGTGAGAGGTCAGCAGCACGCCAACGCCTTCCTCGCGGCTCATGGTACGAATGGCATCGCGGATGTGCTGCTTGGCAACCACATCCAGGCCAATGGAGGGCTCATCCAGCAGCAGAAGGCGGGGGCGGTGCAGCAGCGATGCCGCCACCTCGCAGCGCATACGCTGCCCGAGCGAGAGCTTGCGGACGGGCGTATCCAGCAGGTCTTGAATCTCAAACGCCTCAGCCAGAAAGGCAATCCGCCGCCGGGTTTCGGCATCGTCCAGGTCATAGATCTTGCCGAACAGGGTGAAGGTATCCATTGCCGGCAGGTGATACCACAACTGCGGGCGCTGACCAAAGACTGTGCCGATGTGGTGGGCCAGTTTCTGGCGCTCGCGCCAGGGGCAGTAGCCCAGCACGTCGGCTTCGCCGGCCGTGGGGTGCAGGATGCCGGTGAGCATTTTGATGGTGGTGGATTTGCCCGCCCCATTGGGCCCGATGAACCCCAGCAGCTCGCCCGGTTCCATCTCAAACGAAATGCCGCGCACGGCTTCAACAGTGGCATATTGGGGCCGGAACAGCGAGCGGAAGCTGCCCCTCAGCCCGGCGGCCTTGTGTTTGGTCTGGAATGTCTTACGCAGCTCGCGCACGGTGATTGCGGCCATGGTCAACCTCGCAGTGTGGAATGAAAAATGATGGCTCTAGCATATCACAGTTCACGCGGGATGAGGCGCCGGGCTCCACAGTAAAAATATCTCCCGCCAGAATACCCCTCGAGCCCGACAGAATCTTCTTCGCCGGCGAATTAAACCTGTCTGAGTTGTGCTATAATCCAGACAGCGTATTTTTTATTTCCCCAAGGAGTTAAAATGACTTTCGACCCCTCAACCCCTCCGCCTGCCCCGGTAGAAATGCCGTCTATCTCGCAGCCCCCCGCCCCCGCTGAAAAGACCTGGGCGGCCATCACGGCACTGGTGCTGGGCATCATCAATATGTGCGGCTGGCTGCTGCCGATTTGCGGCGGCCCCATTGGTATTGCTGCCGTCATCTTCGGTATCCTGGGCCTCAAGACCTCCAAGCGCACCATGGCCATCATTGGCCTGGTCCTCGGCGGCCTGACCCTGATCCTGACGATCATCAATTCTGTGGCCGGTGCGGTGCTGTTTGCCAACGGTGGTTTCGATCCTTCGCAGTTCGATCCCTCGCAGTGGCTGCCGCAGAACTAATCACGGTTCGCCCCCTTGCGCCCGGGTTGCTCCGGGCGCAAGTCTTTTAAGGGGGATCAGCACAACCTAACCCGGGGCAATCACACTAAATTTTTTTACCGCCGTATATGACTTTAGCGCGATTGCCCTGGTCATGAATGTTTGATTTTACAGGCTAAGTGTATAATATCTTAAGATTTGTCAGTAGTTGATTGCCTGGTGTAGCCAGGCATCATTGCAGGACAACCTACAATATTCATCTGGTTATACGGAATAATGGCAGCGCATTGCCAGTCCGTCTAATTAATAGTTGGGCCGTTGCCGCAAGGCAATATCAACACAAACCCCAAACCGTATTGAAGGCTTCCCGACATTATTCACAATAAACGATATAAAACAGGCAAAGAGCTATGACGCGTATTTCGGTAATAGGAAATGCTGGCGGCGGTAAATCAACCATGTGTAGGAAATTAAGCAAAGCCCTTAATATTCCTTTATATCCCATTGATAAGATTCAATGGAAGCCAGGATGGACACCGGCTTCTTACGATGAAATAAAAGCTCAACATGACCATATTTTGGCTCAAGAACAGTGGATTATTGATGGTTGGGGAAATTGGGATCTAATCGAAACGCGCTTTGCGGCCTCAGATACGATTATTTTTGTTGACCATCCGCTCTTGGTTCATTATTGGTGGGCCCTAAAAAGGCAATTTGCGTGCATATTTGCACCGAGAGTAGATGGGCCTGAAGATTGTCCAATGCTGCCTATGACACTGCCTTTGCTAAAAATGATCTGGAACATTCATTATCATTCGCGTCCTCGGCTTCTTGAATTGGTAAATCGTTTTCGTGCAGATAAGCAAGTAATTCATATCACGTCGCCTAAAGAATTACGTTTGTTTATGGCGAAATACTGAGTTTTTTGGCAAACTCATCTGCTTGCATCATCGCCAAACGCAGATCGGAGCCGGGTACGTAAAGATCATGCCACTGAAAACCTGGCGGTCATCCGCCACTTGCGCTTAATCGGCATTGCCCTGAAATCCAAGCGCCTAACGGTTGCCATCTGGCCCCGTCTGGGCTACAATCTGACTCATGGATTGGCAGATTGCCGGACACGACTGGGCCGCCCGCCTGCTGCAGCAGCAGTTGGCGCGCGGCGAAACGCGCCACGCTTACCTGTTCACCGGGCCGCCGGGGGTGGGGCGGCGCACGCTGGCGCTGCGGCTGGCACAGGCGCTCAACTGCCTGCAGCCCCCCGAGCCCGGACAGTTCTGCGGCAAATGCCGGGCCTGCCAGCAGACTGCCGCCATGCAGTTTCCCGATCTGACGGTGGTGCAGTCGGCCCAGGTGGGCGATGAACTGAAGATTGACGCCATCCGGGCGCTGTCGCACACGCTCTCGCTGGCGCCCTATGCGGCGCGCTGGCGCGTGGCGCTGCTGCTGCGCTTTCACGAAGCCAACGCCAATGCCCAGAACGCCCTGCTCAAAACGCTGGAAGAGGCGCCCCCCAGCGCCATCCTGCTGCTGACCGCTGACTCGGCAGAAGACCTGCTGCCCACCATCTCCAGCCGCTGCGAGGTGGTGCGGCTGCGCCCCCTGGGATTGGACGCCCTGACCGCCTACCTGACGCAGAATCACAGCCTGGGCGCGGCCGAAGCCCGCCAACTGGCGCAGATCTCTGCCGGGCGGGTGGGACTGGCCGAGCAGTACCTGGCCGATCCGCAGGCGGTTCAGGCGCGGGTTGAGCAGCTGGACGAGCTGTGGCAGATGCTCTGTGCGCCGCACCGCGAACGGTTTTTATACGCCAAGAAGATCGCCCCGCCATCGTCCAAACAGGAGCGCAGCCTCACCCGGGCGGCGCTGCGCGGCCGCTTTGAGTTGTGGCTCTCCTTCTGGCGAGATGTGCTGCTGCAGGTCAACGGCGCGGCCGCGCCCCTGAGCAACCCCGACCGGGCGGCGCAGATTGCTGCAGTGGTGGCGGTGGTGACGCCCACTCAGGCGCTGCGGCAGGTCACCGCGCTGGAGCAGGCCATTGACCGCCTGCCGGGCGCCAACCTGCAGCTCCTGGTAGAGGTGCTGCTGCTCGACTGGCCGCGCCTGCCGGGCGGCAGCGCACTTGCCAGCCTGCCGGAGATGGTCGCAGAGGATTAACCCCGGGGGGAGATTCAGCCGCGGCTTTCGGCCAGCACGGATTCTACGGTAGCTTCCAGGTCCAGCGTTTGACCGCGGGCCAGGGCGGCGGCATGTGCCCCGCATGGGGTACGTGTGCCCCGCATGGGGTACGTGTGCCCCGCATGGGGTACGTGTGCCCCGCATGGGGTATTTTAACTGCCGCCGGTAGTTAGCAGGACGCGCGCGGCCCTGGAAAGATGCTCCCCTAAAAAAAACAGCAGAGGCCAGGGGGTAACCCTGGCCTCTGGAAACGCGCCTTGCAAAAACTCAGGCTTTGCCGAACAACGCCTTGAGGAACGTGCCGAACTTGAACTTCTGGCCCGAGAGCAGCACCTGGGCGCGGAACATGCCCGCCACCCCGCGCACAATCAGCCAGGCGGTGACCACCAGCAGCGCCAGCGAGAGCAGGATCTGCCAGAGCGGCACGGTGGCCGCGGCAATCCGCGTCATCATCGCCACTGGCGAGGTCAGCGGAATCAGGCTGAGCACAATCGCAATCACGCCGTTGGGGTCTGACACCATTGCGTTGATCATCATCATCGGGACAATCAACGGCATGACGAAGATGGTGGTGGCGGCGCCGGTCTCGCGCATGTTGGGCGCCAGCGCCCCGGCCCCGGCCATCAAACTGGCATAGACCGCAAAGCCCAGGATGAAGAAGGGCAGGCTCCACAAAATCACTTCAATGGGCAGCCGGATGTTTTCGGACAGGTTGAAGGCCTGCGGGCTGAACTGCAGCGCCAGCCAGCCCAACCCCAGCCAGAAGATGGTCTGCGAAATGCCAATGGCGCCCAGCGCCAGGATTTTGCCCGCCAGCATTTCCACCGGGCGCATCGAGTTCATCAAGACCTCGATCAGGCGGTTTTCCTTCTCCTGCGTCACGCTGGTCAGCATCATGGTGGCGGTGCCGAAGATCAGGATGTACATGAACATCATGATGGCATAGGGCACAAAGAAGGCCGCGGCTTCGTTATCGCCGTGGCGCGAGACGGCCGGGTCGAGGTACTGCGAGGTCAACACGATCGGGTTTTCAATGCGGTCAAACAGCGCCGGGTCGCGGCCGGTGATGTTGTAGTTGAGCGCGGCAATGATATCTTCAGAACGGGTCAGACCGGCCATGGGGTTAAAGTCTGGCCGGAGGGCCTGCAGGCGGCCGGTCTTCACATAATCGGCGGGGATGATGTAGTAGCCGGCAATCTCTCCGGCGGTCACGGCAGCTTCGGCCTCGGCGGGGGTGGCATAGGCGGTCAGCCGGTCGGCAACGCCTTCGGGCAGTTCCACCAGCAGGCCGCCCTCATCAATATAGCCAAACAGCTCCGGCTCCTCGGGCGCCTGGAAGAGCGTTTCCACGCTCTCGACCTCGTTGCTTTTCATCACGCTGGAAGCAATCAGGTAGACGCCGCCGCCAATCAACGGCACCAGAATCAGGGCGATGATGAACGAACGCCGCCAGACAATGCGGATAATTTCCTGTTTGAAGACCATCCAGATTTTATTCATGGCTGCCCTCCAACTTGGGGGTGGGTTTGCTGCGCCGGAAGACCTCTTTCAGTTTGAGGCGCTTGCCGTAATTCAACATGCCCAGGCGGAAGGTCCGCCCGGCAAACCACATGCAGGCCAGCGCCGTGAGCCACAGCAGCCCAATCGACAGGGCAATCTGCCAGAAGGGCACGGTGGTGAACGAGGCCCGCATGGTCAGCGCAATGGGCGCAGTGAACGGGAAGAGGCTCAGGCCCACGGACAGCGGGCTGTTGGGCTTGTCAATCAGCAGCATCATGAACCACAGCGGCACCACCAGCGGCAGGGTGAACAACCCCGAATACTGGTTGGCTTCGCTTTCGCTGGCCGCCGACGAGCCCACCGCCGCCATCAGCGCGGCGATCATCAAGAACGCTGGGATGAAAGCCAGCAGACTGATCCAGATCAGGTTGGGGTCAACATCGGGCCGGGCCGATTCCGGCAGCGAGGTCATCAAGATAATCAGGCCAATGCCGGCGCTGCCGCCCCACACCAGCAGCGGCGTGAGGCCCGCCAGCAGGTTGCCCGCCACCTTGCCCGCCATCAAATGATTCGGTGAGATAGAGGTGAGTAAAATTTCAACCGTGCGGTTCTCTTTTTCTTCAATCAAGGCCGACATGAGGTAACCGCTGGAATAGCTGATGCCGAAGAAGAACAGCAGGCCAATGCCCAGCGGCAGCATAATGCCCCAGATGTTGGCGCCGCTCATCTGCTGCGAGCCGTCCATAGCCAGCACCTCTACCACGGGGCCGTTCATCACGCGCTTTTGCACCTCCGGCGGGAAGCGGCTGAGCAGGTTATACTGCAAAATGTTCGCCAGTTGGCTGCTCAGGCCATCGTTGGGGCGGTCCACTGCCACCAGGCGCACCGCGCCGGTTTCGAGGTAATCGGCCTCAATGACGTAATAGGCCTGGATCTCTTTGGCATCCAGGGCGGCGCGGGCCTCGGCCTCGGTGGCGTAGGGCAGCAGCTCTACATCCGAGAAGGGGTTTTCGCTGTCCAGGCTGGGGGCCGTTGCCGGCGGCATCACCTGAATGACGCCCGCCAGGTCCACATAGGCGGCGGGTTTGGGGTCCATGCTGGCCGCCACCGAGAGAAACCCCGCCCCAATGGAGACAACCAAAATCAGCGGGACGCTGAGCAGCGCGAAGATGAAGCCCTTGCGGGCCACATGGCGCATATATTCGTGCTTGAGTACCAGCCAGATGTCTCTCATGCGGCGTCTTCCTGACCTTTGACCACCTGGATGAAGATTTCGTCCAGCGTGGGCATGGCAATTTCGAACATTTCGAGGGGCAGGCCGCGCGCCACCAGGTCTTGCAGCACGGCTTACGGCGTGGCGCCGGGCAGCAGGTCCAACCGGGTGTCGCCGTTGTGCCGGGTGATGTTGGCCACCCCGGGCAGTGCGGCGGGCAGGTCGGCCAGGGCGCGCACATTCACGGCGTGCCCGGCATAGCTGCGGCGGATGTCGTTCAGCGTGCCGTAGAGCATGGCCCGGCCCTGGTGAATCAACACCAGCCGGTCGCAGAGTTCTTCCACCTGGTGCATCTGATGGGTGCACATTACCACCACGGTACCGCGGTCACGTTCTTCGCGCAGCAGGTCTTTGACCATCTGGGTATTCACGGGGTCCAGCGCGCTGAAGGGTTCATCAATAATCACGAGCTGAGGCTGATGCACCAGCGTGGAAATGAGCTGCGCCTTCTGCTGCATGCCTTTGCTCAACTCTTTGATCTTCTTTTTGCTGTGCTCTGCCAGGTCAAAGCGCTCCAGCCAGGCGCCGATGCGCTTCTGCGCTTCGGCGGTCGAGAGCCCCTTGAGGGTCGCCAGGTAGATCAGCACCCGGTCCAACCGCTGGTCCTGGTACAGGCCGCGTTCTTCGGGCAGGTAGCCAATGCGGTCTTTCTTGGTCTCGTCCATCGGGCCGCCCAGCACGGCCACGCGGCCGGCATCGGGCTTGAAGATGTCGAGAATGATGCGGATGGAGGTGGTTTTTCCGGCGCCGTTGGGGCCCAGCAGGCCAAAGATTTCGCCGGGGTTCACCTCAAATGAAACATCTGAGACAGCGCACTGTTTGCCAAACGATTTTGCAATATGTTCAACTTCGATAGCGGGCATGAGCAAATCCTTCCATATAAAACGGGCCAGGCGGCCCGGTGGGTCAGAACAAAGGCCATTTGAGGTAATTATGCCTTTGTTTCCGGTTTTTGAGAAGGCCAGCCACCTGCAAACAGGTGATTTTTTACATCCCAGGCCCGGGCGCATCCATGCTACAATCCAACCAGCGGAGATTTGATCCATGCTCACTTCCCTCAAAAATCCTAAAATTCAACAGGTGCGGGCACTGCTGGGCCGCCGCGCCGAGCGCGAAGCCGCCGGGCTGTTCGTGGTGGAAGGCGTGCGCCTGACCGAAGAGGCGCTGGCGGGCGGCTGGCGGGCGCGGCTGGTGCTGGCGGGGGCACAGCTTTCGGGGCGCGGGCGCAAGGTGGCGGCCGGGTTTGCCGCCCAGGGCGCCGAACTGATCGAAACAGCCGACCATGTGCTGGCCGCATTGACCGATACTGAAACCTCGCAGGGCATCCTGGCGGTGATTGAACATCAGCCCCTGCCGCTCAATCCGCAGTCCACCTTCATATTAATCGCCGATGGGCTGCGCGACCCCGGCAACCTGGGCACGCTGCTGCGCACTGCGGCTGCGGCGGGGGTGCAGGCGGTTCTGCTGGCCCCCGGCACCACCGATGCCTTTGCACCCAAAGTGCTGCGCGCCGGCATGGGGGCGCACTTCCGCCTGCCCATCTGGGCGTATGACTGGGAGCAGATCGCGGCCTTCTGCCATCAGACGCTGCGCCCGCCGCTGCAAATTGCCCTGACTGCGGCGCAAAACGGCGTGCCGCTGTGGCAGGCCGATCTGCGCGCGCCGCTGGCGGTGGTGGTGGGCGGCGAGGCCGAGGGCTACAGCCCACCGGCGGCTGCCGTGGCCGACCTGACGCTGACCATTCCGATGCCGGGGCAAAGCGAGTCGCTCAACGCGGCGGTTGCCGCGGCCATTGTCCTGTTTGAAGTTGTTCGCCAGAGGATGCCCGCATGAAAATTCGCTCCATCACCTGCTTTTACGACCCTTCGGCCCGCTACGCCCTGCGCACCCTGGGGCAGTTGGGCAAGTTTGCCCGGGCCGCCCGCCAGCGTTTTGAGTCTGCCGGGTATGCCGTGCAGACCACCCGCCTGGCCGCGCCGCCCTTCCCACGCCTCGCGCCCACCTGCTGCGATCAGAGCGCCATTCAACTGGCGCAAACGCTGGAGGCGCAGGCCGCCGCCGAGGGTTTTGATTATCTCTCGCTGGGCCCGGCGCTGCCAGAATATCCGCAGTCTTACGCCTTGATCCCCGAGATGATTGCTGCCACCCGGCAGGTCTTCTTCGGCGGGCTGCTGACCGCTGCCGGGCAGGGCGTGAACCTGCCCGCTGTGCGCGCCTGCGCCGAGGTCATCACCCGCGCGGCCAGCATCACGCCCGATGGTTTTGCCAATTTGCGCTTTGCGGCGCTGGCCAATGTGCCGGCGGGCGGGCCCTTCTTCCCGGCGGGCTATGCCGCGCCGGGCGCCGGGCCGGCTTTTGCGCTGGCGCTCGAAACCGCCGACGAGGCCCAGGCGGCCTTTACCGCCGCCCCCGACCTGCCCGCCGCCCTGGCCAGCCTGATGACCCGGCTGAACGCCGCCGCGGCCGAGCTGGCGGCCCTGTCGGCTGGTTTGGCGCAGGAATACGGCCTGGACTTCACCGGGTTGGATGCCTCTACCGCACCGCACCCGCGCCCCGACTGCTCCATTGGCGCCGCGTTGGAGCGGCTGGGCGGCGCGCCGCTGGGCTGCGCCGGGTCACTGGCGGGAGCGGCTCAACTGGCCGCCGCGCTGGGCTCCGGACGCTGGCCGCATGTGGGCTTCAACGGCCTGATGCTGCCCGTGCTGGAAGATGCCACCCTGGCCGCCCGCGCGGCCGAAGGCAGCCTGACGGTCAAGGACCTGCTGATGTTCTCGGCGGTCTGCGGCGCCGGACTGGATACCCTGCCCCTGCCCGGCGATACCCCCACCGATGCGCTGGCCGCGCTGCTCTTTGACGTGGCCGCGCTGGCGGTGCGCCTGAACAAACCCCTCACCGCCCGGTTGATGCCCATCCCCGGTCAGCGCGCCGGCGATCCCACTGCCTTCCAGTTTGACTATTTTGCCAACAGCCGCGTGATGCGCCTGGACGCCCCCGCCGCCCCGGGTCTCTCAGCCCCTGGCTGGGTGGACATTGAGCGGTTGAAATTTGAAATCTGAGATTTAGGATTTGGGATTTAGGATTGCTGGAAGCCGCCCGGTGTCACGGTGACCATGAGAGGCGCCGTGCGGGAAGGAGGGTTGCCACGCCAGGTAGGGCTCAAGCCCCCTTCCCTTGCCGCTTCGGCACTCCGTAGGGAGTGGGAAGGGCGGGGGGTTAGGTCGCGGAGCACCCTTACAGGACGCACGCGGCCCAGTAAGAGTCGCCGGGGATAAAAATCCCCGGCCCTGCAACCACATCTGTGACTGGGACGCTGTAAGAGACCTACCCTGGGAGCGGCGATTCTGACTGTAATTGTCGTAGCCCTCCCTAAAGGGAGGGCTGTCACACTTGGTAGGTCACAGCCCAAATTATCAAGACGCTGGGCTCCCTTCCCTCGCCGCTTCGGCGCTCTGTAGAGAGTGGGAAGGGCGGGGGGTTAGGTCGCGCAGCACCCCAGAGGGGCGCGGTCAGGCTGCCCCGGTGGGGGAGATGCCGATCAACCCGGCTTATTATCGGAATGGTTTTGGGCCATATGCAACATCATAGCCCACCCAGTCTCGTTTATTCTCGGAAAAATTGCTATCGTCATGCACTCCATAATACGCCACATATCCGATGATTGTAGCAGGTTGAATCGTGTACGAACCACCAGCCTGATATTCTTCAGGCCACAAATCTAGTCGTAAATCTGTGTATTGAATTCGCATCATCGACGTCCTGGTATCTTCGTAACCCTGGACAGCTACACTAACATAAGATGGTTCCCCATATCGCTCCACCACCTCCTGCATGGTGATTTCAGTCTGAGGCGCAAATCCAATCTCTATGACATACACCTTATTGTTATCAACTTGGAGTAAAAACCTCGAATCATATTTATCCGTACAACTGATCAGCCAGCTGCCATGGATATCCAATTCCTGGCAAAAATTATCGTAGTATTGGTAATCCTTAAGAATCTGGACTGCTTCTTCATAGCTGGTCACGTCCGGCGTCATGCCCAAAAAGCACGGCGGTCCGCAGGGCTCCTCGGACAAGAACCCGCCGTCGCCAATCGTAATCCGCGTGACCCGCGTCTGCTCGGCCGTGGGCGTGATTTCAGGTGTCGGGGTGCCCTCAGCAGTCGGGGCGGTTGGGGGCGTGCAAGCAGACAGGATGATGCAAACGAGGATGAGCAGAATTTTGGAGAAATATCTATTTTTCATCTGAAGGAATATTTGATAAGCCGCAAACAACCTGACGAACATGGTCAGCCAAACCCGCCTGTAAAGGGCTTGAATAAATTGTAGACTCGGCGGTGAGATTTGTCAAATAAAGTTTCACCTTTCACGTTTCAGGTTTCAAGTTCGCGCAAAGTTCCAGGTTCCACCGGCGGCAGGCCCTTTGTGGCCTGGTGCAAAACAGGCTGCGCCCAAAACCGAATTCCTCAAATGCGGTATAATTATGAAAGAACTTAACCTTACCCACGGGAGCGATTGAATGGATCGGAAAATTCGTGTGTTGGTTGCCAAACCTGGCCTGGATGGGCATGATCGGGGCGCCAAAGTGGTTGCCCGGGCGCTGCGTGATGCCGGTATGGAAGTCATCTACACTGGCCTGCGCCAGACGCCTGAAATGATCGCTGAGGCGGCCCTGCAGGAAGATGTGGACGCCGTTGGGCTGTCCATTCTGTCGGGCGCACACCTGGCGCTGACCCCGCGCGTGATCGAACTGCTGCGCGCCAACGGTCAGACCGATGTGCATGTCTTCCTGGGCGGCATCATCCCTGAAGAAGATGTGCCCCAACTGCTGGCGATGGGCGTGGCGGCGGTCTATGGCCCCGGCACTGCTACCAGCAAGATTGCCGAAGATATCCGCAAAGCCGTTCTGGGAGAATAACCGGCTTGATGGACGTGGCCGAAGCCGTTGAGGCCGTGCGGGCGGGCAGCCGCCTGGCGCTGGCCCGGCTGATTACACAGGTTGAAAATGACACGGCGGTCGGGCGAGCAGCGCTTGACCGCCTGTTTCCATTCACCGGGCGCGCCCATCTGGTGGGCATCACCGGCTCGCCGGGCACGGGCAAGTCGTCGCTGGTCAATGCGCTGGCGCGCGAACTGCGCCGCCCCACCCCGGCTGGTCTGGAGCGCCGCATCGCCATCATTGCCGTGGACCCGTCCAGCCCCTTTACGGGCGGCGCGGTGCTCGGCGACCGGGTGCGCATGCGCGACCTGACCGGCGACCCCGGCATCTTCATCCGTTCGATGGCGGCGCGCGGTGCGCTGGGCGGGCTTTCGGCGGCTACGGCGGCGGTCTCGCAGGTGCTGGACGCGGCCGGTTTTGATGTGGTTCTGATTGAAACTGTGGGGGCGGGGCAGTCTGAGGTGGATATTGCCCGGCTGGCGCACACCACCCTGGTGGTCGAGTCGCCGGGGATGGGCGACGATATTCAGGCGATCAAAGCGGGGATTTTGGAAATTGCCGATATTCTGGTCGTCAACAAGGCCGACCGGCCCGGCGTGGAGAATACTGAGCGCGCCCTGCGCACCATGCTGGAGCTGGCCAAAAATCACACCGCTGAAGAAGCCTGGCTGCCGCCGGTGCTGCGGACGGTGGCGGTGCAATCGGTGGGGGTGGAAGAGCTGCGGCAGATGATTGAAGCCCACAGCGAATACCTGCACCGCACCGGGCAGTGGCAGCAGCGCGATGCCGAGCGGCTGCGCGCCGAGCTGGATCACCTGATTCAGGCCACGCTGGTTGAGCGCTGGCGCAGCGCCCTGCCGTCTGGCGCGCTGGATGCCGCCCTGACCGCCCTGGCGCAGCGCAAGATCTCGCCGCATCAGGCGCTGGAAGAACTGCTTTAGAAAATCTGGGGGTTGGGCCCGGGCATGGGGGAATCATTAAGGGGTTCGATGCCACCCAGCCTTCCCTGTGCCCTTGCTTGTCTCCTATGGGGCCGCGTGCGTCCTGTAAGGGTGCGGCGCGTCTTATTGTGACGGGTAATTTTTACTGTCACGCCGTAAGCGCAGCCCTACTTGTCTCCTACGGGGCCGCGTGCGTCTTGTAAGGGTGCGGCGCCTCTCATTGTGACGTAGGGGCGGACCTGTGTGTCCGCCCCGGTAATTTTACTGTCACGCCGTAAGCACAGCCTTTGCAGGGCCGCACGCACATAGGTGCGCCCCTACCCGAGCCATCTGCGCGTTGCACCTGGAACAAACCTGAAGCTTGAAAGGTGAAACGTGAAAACCCCTTCCCCCGGGCTTTGTTTTTGTTATACTATTTCCATGACTGCCATACGCCTTTTTTTGTTGATGCTGCTTTCGGCCGCGCTCAGCGGCCTGACCCCGCCGCCGGTTCAGGCCGCCCCCACGCCAGCGCCAGAGGCCACCTACCAGGTGTACCTGCCGGTGATTTACAAACTGCCGTACAAGGTCTTTATGCCGCTCATCCTGGTCGCTCCGCCGCCGCCCCCGCCGCCGCTCATCCCACCGTACAGCACCAGTATTTACATGACAGGTAATGCTGCCGGGCAGCTTAATCCAGCAACAGCTTACGATTTGGGTTATGCCGCCGGGCAGCATGACCTGGCCCTTGCTGGCGCGCAGGACAGCCTCATCATCCTGGATTATGGGCAGCCCTGGGAAGAAAACGGCGTCTGGGGGGTGGCGTTATTCTTTGACCCCTGGCCTTTTGTGACACTGGATGAGGTAGCCGCCTCGGCCCGCGAATTTGGACACGGTTATTACGACGGCGCCGGCGCCGATACGGCCTCACACATTACCCTGGGCATCGGCATCAACAGTTTCGGCAGCTACGGCACCGGAAGCACCGACCCCGCCGTGCGCGCCGACGCCGCCTACGAACACGGCCTGGCTTATGCCGCCATGGTCGAATCCGCCGCCAACTGGGTCATCAACAACGGCTATGGCAGCCAGGTGCGCATTGTGGGCGCCAAAGATATTGAGCTGGCCTGGAACAAAGCCCAGGTCTCGCACGCCTGGGTCAACGGCTATTCCAGCTATTTCCCCAACCCGGTGAGCTATCACATCCCCTATTACAACTTTGGCACCTGCGAAAACTGCCCCACCCGGCTGGATACCTCGCTGGTGCCGGGCAACGGCTGGACGATGGAGCAGATCTGGTATGTCAACTGGGGCGCACCGCCGGCCTGGCCCATCCCCGAAATTTATGTGACCAACGGGCGCAATGCCCGGCAGTGGGCCTACCTGAGCTACTATGCCGCCCAGAATCTGGGCGGGGCCATCACCTTCCCCGGCTTGATGACCCAGTGGCAGGCTTGCCAGCAGAACCCCGGCCAGTGCAGCACACTGGATAACACCCCCGAACAGGGCTGGCAGCAGCTTTATGATGAGGTGCACGACCCCTACTACGGCGGCTTAATCGTGCAGGAGACCATTCCATGGCTAACCGACATCAAGTGGCGTTAAAAATCCTGGGGGCGCTGCTGGTTTTGATGCTTCTGGCGCTGCTGCTGCAGTCGGCAACGGCGCGGCTGTCCACCGGGCAGGATGCGCTGCTGGCCACGCTGCAAGCCCAGCGCGCCACCGCCGTGGACCCCACCGCCCAGGCGCTGCTCGATGCCAAGATCGCCGCCCTGCAGGCCGATGCCGCCCAGCGCGCCAGCCTGAACAATGCCCCCACCAAACCCGCCGACCCCTGCTCGGGGCGCCCCACTGACCTGCCCGCCGCACTGGAGGCCGAGCCGCGCCAGGGCGGGTTCATCTTTGAGGGGTCGGGACCCTTCCACGCGGAAGATGTGCTGGTGAGCAACCTCTGGGCCGATTGGATCAACGGCTGGTGGACGCAGGTGTACGCCGGGGCCTCGGGCGCAGACCCGACCCAGGGCCTGGTGATTGTGCGGGTGGAAGGCCAGGGTGAGACGCGCTACCCCGCGCCCCCCGGCAGCGGCGCGCTGACCATCACCGCGGCCGCGGGCTACCGCCTGACGCTGCAAACCGCCGCCGGCGAGACGCTCTACTTTGATGCCGCCGCCGGGCAATATGCCGCCAGCGCCGGGCAGGTTCTGCCCACCCTCAGCCCTCAGCCCACTTTCACCCCCACGCCGCCGCTCTGCCCGTAGCGCGCGTTGACATCTGCCCGACTTGCGGTATAATAGCATTCGCCTTTGGCCCACTAGCTCAATGGCAGAGCAGTTGACTCTTAATCAATTGGTTCGGGGTTCAAGTCCCCGGTGGGTCACTAAATATGGCGGTTTCCTGCCGTAATACCCCCACATTCGGGGGTATTTTTCTTGTAATCTCGATTTAGGGGTGGTTGCGTGTGCAATTGTGTGCAATTCATGTGCAATTGGGCTATTCAGCTTCAATTTCAATCATAGCATTAGCCAGAATTGCTCCAATCGAGTAAACCTGCTCCGGTTGTGGGATGACCTGATCCATCATTTCCGCCGCTTGAATTTCCTGGACCGAGAATTCATGCCCGTACATGTTAATGGTGGTGCTGGGCTGCGCATGCCCCAGTATATAACTGACCACCAGCGCCGGCACGCCGTTATTCAACATAATTGAAGCCGCCATATGTCTCAGATCATGAAAAGTGATTTGTGGAACATTGGCTGCTTTTAGCACCGCGCGATAAGCCTTAAGAAAGTTAGATGGGTTTCGCGGAGTGCCCACTGTGCTGGGAAAAACCAACTGGAATTCCTGCCAGCGATCTCCTGCTGCGGCCCGCTGCATTGATACAACTTCCATCTGGCGTTGAAGCGTTTGCATCGTCCCCTCGCCAACACTGATCAACCGATTGCCCGATTCGCTTTTCGGGCTTGAAAACACCAGGGTGGGCCGGCCATTTTCTTTCACACGCTGCACATTTCGCCGCACATGAATTTGCCGTTGCTGCCAGTCGATATCATCCCACTGTAAGGCAAATAATTCGCCCTGGCGCATGCCGGTTTTTACAGCAGCATAAACAAGCGAGCCGATTGGCGTTTGCATGGCTGTTTCTACCAAACGCCTGGTTTCTTCAAGGGTAAGGGGTGATCGGCGATGTTTTCGGCGTTCTACTCGGGGTAATTTTGCTTTCTCTGCCGGGTTGTAAGCTAGCAGCCGATCATCTACGGCGTCTTCCAACGCTTTACGCAAAACCCGATGGATGTAAATCACATAGGTCCGGCCCATGCCCTGTTCAATCAGTCGTGCATAAAACTGATCAAAAACTGAACGCCGTAGAGTTGACAACGTCAGTTCTCCAATCGCCGGACAAATGTGCTTTTCAATGATACGCTGGTAGTCTGACCGGGTTGTTGCCTTGAGCCCGCTTTGATGTACACCAAACCAGGTGGATAGATAGTCTCCTAATGTTTGGTGGGTTTCATCGTCAGGCTCAATTGCACCTTCCGGTTTTGACAATTTTGATTGTGACAACAGGGCAAATTTTTGCTCAATCAGCCAGTTTTGACCCGCAGTCTTGCTGTCAAACACTGCACTGATGCGCTTGCCATTCGGCAAACTGAGCATTGCCCGCCACTTTCCGTTAGGCATCCGATAAATCGTACCCTCGCCGCGACCGCGATGCGGCTTTCCGCTGCGTTTCATTAGGTGTGACTCCTTTGAAGTCGCACAGCAGGCAACAAATAAGAATCTGCCGCTTGAGCATATTGAGCTATTAAGGTGCCGTTTATGATTGTAACAGGCCCGGGCAGGGAAAGCAACATACGGTTATTACAACTCGGTAGATGGGACTAGGCGGCTACGGGGACCGTAGCTTCGGGACCATCATCGCACGAACCCTGATTCCTGTAACGCGTCTCAAGGAACTGCCTTACATCTGCCTCATCAGCCCGCTTGCTTCGGCCGAAATAGTAGCAAGGGATTTGCCCCGAATCGAGCAATTCGTAAGCGTAAGAGCGTGAAACGTTCAAGAGTTTGGCGATGTCCGAGGCTTTGATCAGCTTCGGAAAGGAGCCATTGCGGTTGGAAATATTTTGAGGGGACATTCTGTTTCCTTTCTAAAAACGATTTAAATTTTTAAGGGGCCAATAGGCACTTAAACAAAAAAGGCCACATCATGAATGCCTTAACTTAGCATTCGCGAGTGGGCCAATTGGTGTTCTAAATTTTGTCAATCGCTTATGGCGACTAACAGGTCGATCTAATGCCGGCATTGCCGGCGAAATTGTCGCCGAAAATTTTTCGGCGAGGCTTGTAAATTGTAGGGATTGGCGGCAGCAAAAATTACGGACTCATCTGGCACCTCGACTTCAAAAAATTGTGGATCATTTTTTGATCTGAATCAAGGATAGCACGTTTCCCATTCATTGTGGGTGCCAATTGTGTTCATTGTGTCCATTATGTCCGCAGAGTCTCGATTTTTCCCCCAAGAAACAAAATCCGCCCAGTATACGACCAGGCGGATGAACAGGCAAACAAAAAAGCAAACGGCAATTACTCAGGCTTGGGATAGGACATCGTGTCCTGCACTACGCCCAGGCGGGTACAGGTCTCGTAAAGGAGACCTGCATAGCCGCCGTTTCGAGTCATTGGAAATAACCCAGCCAGCAGGTGCGTGAGGATATACTTGAGATTAATTGGGTCGAGTGAAATATCCCCCGATACAAGCTCTTCAAATAGTTCCGTACACAACTCATCAACCAAAACCTGCAAGGGCCCGCCCATCTGCAACCGATCTCCAGAATCGCCAGCGTCCTCATACATGGTGAAGATCGCGCTTAACAACTCGAATCGCTGCCAGAAGGCGCTGCCAGGGCAATTTTCATATTCAATCGAAGCGTAATCATAAACCAGGCGCAACTCGTCTGCCACGCGCGATTCTGGTAGTTCCAGCTCTTCGACGGCGCAAATTGTCTGACAAGCCCAGGCTGAAATCTTGTACATCAAGTCAACATTATGCTTATCCATTTTTACTCCTTTCCCTGTGCCGTTGGCATTAGGGACATTTCCGGGAATCCGGATTGAACAAACTCAGACCAACAAGATTACTCTTTCGCGGCGTCCTCCTCGCTGAATCCGTCCGGAATGTAATGATAGGTGACATCCAGGCGGTTATGTCCCAGCAGGTGAGAAATTTCCAGGCGGGCGGCCTGATCATCCAGGCCATCCTGGCGCAGACGCAAATAGCGCTGCTGGGCAAAATTGGCGCGCAGGCGGTGAACGCCTGTAAGCTGAATGCCCAGGGCTTTGGCGGCCCGCGCCACTGTCTGACGAAAAGCAGAGCGCCAGGCTGAGCTGGGGGTGAATTGATACTGCATCGAAGGATTGAGCCGGGCGGCGATATCCGTCGGCATGGGCACTGTGCGAACTTTGCCGCCTTTGCCGGTGACGTGCAGGCAGCTGCGAGCCAGATCAATGTCCTGACCGCGCAGGCCGGCAATCTCGTCTTCACGCAGACCGCAGCGCAGTGCCAGTTCAGCCGGCAGTGCAAACCGCGAGCTGCGCTCGGTCAGGTAGGCAACAATGCGCTCGGCATCAGTAAACTGATAGCCAAACCGGGGGGAGCGAACCCCCGGCCCATCAGCAATGCCCTTGATGTATTCTCGAAGTTGTGGGGTGATGGGGTTGGGTTGGCGTGCCCAGCCCAGCTTGCGGCAGCCGGCATAAACTTTGCCGATTGCCGCTACCAGCTTTGCCAGCGAACCAGGCGCCTGCGCCTGGTAAAATGCGTCCAGCGTTTGTTGGATGATTTCAGGGGTCAGCAGATCGACCAACAAGCCCCGGCCAGACAAAGCCTCAGCGCGTTGAAAAAAGCAGACTGCCGATTGAAAGTAAGCCGTGCGGGTGCCCACACCCAGGATGACCGGCAGCGGGCGGGTTGGGTCACCCGCTGGGCGCAGTGATTTTTTAACCGAGGCCGCTCCTGTGTGCTGCTGGAAATCAGCAATCTCTTCAGCGCTCCAGGTGACTGCCCCGAGCGCGTGATTGACTTGGTTCGAGATGGAAGATAACGACATACAGTTCTCCGTTCGCTGCAAACTGGGTTTCCAGACGTTTCTAGGTTAAGCATGGTTGCTGTTGAGCCGTTCGCCAGGTGCCTGGCGTACCGCAGGAGAATTTTGCAATCGTTGGCGCTGGCTTCCTGCCGGCCTCCCACCCCAATAATTGGGTAAGCGCCTCCGGACTGGGCTCTACGGGTCACCGCCAGGGAGGGCGGCACGAACAACCGACAGAGCAAGGATAAAAATTTAAAAAAATTGGTTTCTAAATTGACCGCAGCCGACTAACTTTTTTTGACGCCGCAAGTGCGTCAAGCTTATCTTTATGATACCCAGTCGGTTAATACAGGGCAACCCGCAAAATCATTCACAGAGTCCATGCTGTACCGAGTTTTGAATTCGCTCCCCAAACCGCATTAAGTGGCGCCAGAGGGCGATGTTACCGGACAGGAGGCTGGTAACGTGCTGTTTGAATAGTTAACTTATCACTGGAACTCTTCCCCCCGTCTTTAGGATATAATTAACCCGCCAGCGGGGATTCTCTCCACTCGCTACCCCTTACTACGGAACCTGCCCATGACCAATCCCACCAGCTTTGCCGAGAAGACCAATTTCATCTGGTCAGTCGCCGACCTGATCCGCGATGCTTTTCGCCGCAGCAAGTATCAAGATATCATCCTGCCGTTCACGGTGCTGCGCCGCATTGACTGCGTGCTGGAGCCGACCAAGACCGCTGTGCTGCAGGCCCATGCCCGATACAAGAGTGAACTGCCCAATCTTGACCCCGTGCTGCGCAAGGCTTCGGGCTTTGTTTTCTACAATACCTCGCCCTTTACCTTTGAACGCCTGACCGATGACCCCGCCAACCTGGCGGCCAATCTGCAGGCCTATATCAACGGCTTCAGCGATAATATGCGTGAGGTGATTGAAAAGTTTGACCTGCGCAACACCATCGCCAAGCTGGATGAGGCCGGGCTGCTCTTTCTGGTGGTCGAGCGCTTCAAAAATATTGATCTGCACCCCGACCAGGTGGATAACCACGCGATGGGCACCATCTTCGAGGAACTGATCCGCCGCTTTAACGAGGCGCTGGACGAGAATCCCGGCGAACACTTTACGCCGCGCGAGATTATTCACCTGATGGTGGATCTGCTGGTTGGCCCTGAAAATGGCAAGCTGCTCGAACCCTACCGCGTGATCAAAGTGGCCGACCCGGCTTGCGGCTCTGGCGGCATGTTGACGCTGGCCAAAACCCGCCTGCTTGCGGCCAACCCCACCCTGCAGGTGTACCTTTACGGGCAAGAGGTCAACCCCGAGACGTTTGCCATCTGTAAAGCTGACCTGTATATGAAGAGCCCCGACGGCAAAGATGCCGAGAATATCGCCTATGGCAGCACATTATCTGCTGAGGGCCACCCCAATGAGCGCTTCAATTACCAGCTTGCCAATCCGCCTTATGGCAAAGAGTGGAAGGTGGATGAGGAAAAAGTGCGGCAGGAAGCCGCCAAGCCCGGTGGGCGCTTCAGCGCCGGGCTGCCGCGGGTGAGTGATGGGCAGCTGCTCTTTTTGCAGCACATGCTCAGCCGCATGGCGCCGCCAGAGGATGGCGGCGGCCGCGTTGCCATTGTGATGAACGGTTCGCCGCTCTTTACCGGCGATGCCGGCAGCGGCGAAAGTGAAATCCGGCGCTGGATTTTGCAGAACGACTGGCTCGAAGCCATCATTGCCCTGCCCGAGCAGCTTTTCTACAACACCGGCATCGCCACCTATATCTGGGTGCTTAGCAACCGCAAGGCCGAACACCGGCGCAACCAGGTGCAGTTGATTGACGCGACCGCCATTTGGACGTCCATGCGCAAGAGCATGGGTGATAAACGCCGTGAGATCACCAACGACCATATCGCCGAAATTTACCAGCTTTATGCGCGCTTTGAATCCAATGAGCGTTGTAAGATCTTTGCCACCACCGATTTTGGCTACCGCAAAGTGACCATTGAGCGCCCCCTGCGCCTGAATTTTGAGGCCACCCCCGAGCGTTTGCAGCGCCTGACCGAGCAGCCGGCCTTTGCCGGGCTGGCGCAGTCTCGCAAGAAAGACCCCGCCGAAAAAGCCAGCGAAGATGCCGCCGGACGCGCCCGCCAGGCCCAGATTTTGGCGCAGTTGGCGCGTTTGCCGCAAACCCGCTTTACCGACCGCCCCGCCTTTGAAGCCGCCCTGGATGCCCTGGGCGCTAAATTCGAGGCCCCCATCCGCAAGGCCATTTTGACCGCCCTGTCTGAGCGGGATGAAACTGCCGCCATTTGTTACGCCAAAGACGGCAGCCCCGAGCCCGACCCCGACCTGCGCGATACCGAGAATGTGCCCCTGGGCGAAGACATTGAGACCTATTTTGCCCGTGAGGTGGCCCCGCACCTGCCCGATGCCTGGATCAACACCACCCTGTGTGACCCGCAGGATGGCAGCGTGGGCCGGGTGGGTTATGAGATCAACTTCAACCGCTATTTTTACACCTACCAGCCGCCGCGGTCTCTACAAGAGATTGAGGCCGAAATACTGGCTTTGCAGACTGAGATCGGTCAGTTATTGGGAGGGGTGTAATGACAATGCGGAAAATAGGCAGCATTAAACCATTGAAAATCCTGGTAGATGCGTTATACTCATCTTCAGTAAACCCGCCAAGCCTCTGCCCTGTTAGGGTATGCGCCACTGTGGCGGGTGTTTCTATATAATTAACCCGTTTGTAATATTTCTCTAAATGGCTATAATAGAATAGAACAAAGGTTCGTTTTCCAGAGGATGCTATGACAGTACATCAATTTGGCGGGGACTGGACAGATGAAAAGTTAGACTGCCTGCGAAAATACTTGACCGCATATCGCCAGATATTTTCGACGAATGAACGTGCCCGTTATTTTACAACGCACTATGTTGATGCCTTTGCCGGCACCGGCTACCGCCAGCCATCTGGCGCACCTGCTATTTCCTCATTGTCTTTGTTTGAGGAAGAGCATGATGCAGATGGCGATTCTTACCGTAAGGGCAGTGCGAGAATTGCCCTGGAGATTAATCCGCCGTTTCATCGGTATTTATTTCTGGATACCAATCCGCTCTATATCCAGGCCTTAAAACAGACGCGCACTGATTTTTCACAAATTGCCGAGCGGATACAAATTGAGTGCGCTGAAGCCAACACCTACTTGCATGAATGGTGTCAAAAAACGAATTGGCACCAAAACCGGGCTGTAGTTTTCCTGGATCCTTATGGAATGCAGGTGGAATGGTCGCTGTTGGAAGCTCTTGCAAAAACAGAAGCGGTTGACTTATGGATATTGTTTCCAATTGGCATAGGGATTAACCGACTTTTAACTAAAAAGGCAGAGCCACCAGCAGAGTGGGCAAACGCTCTTACGCGCATCTTTGGTACAGAAGAATGGCGAGCAGAATTTTATAAAACTCAAACGGTACAGACGCTTTTTGCCCAGGAAGATATTTCATGCAAAAATGCTGATTTTGAAACCATAGGCGCGTTCTTTATTAAACGACTGCAAACCATTTTTCCGGCGGTGTCTCCCCATCCGTTACAATTGTGCAATTCACGCAACAACCCGCTTTATCTTTTATGTTTTGCAGCCGCAAATAAGCGCGGAGCACCCATTGCCTTGAAAATTGCAGATTCTATTATTGGCAAGAAAGGAATTAATAAACATGGCTGATAATTCCTCAATTGAATGGACAGAAGCAACCTGGAATCCGGTGACGGGCTGCACTAAAATCAGCGCAGGTTGTACACACTGTTATGCTGAACGAATGGCAATGCGTTTGCAGGCGATGGGAGCAGCTCATTATCAAAATGGCTTTCAGGTTACACTGCACGAAGACGCATTAGAAATTCCACTGCGCTGGAAGCAACCACGCCGCATCTTTGTGAACTCTATGAGTGATGTTTTTCACGAATCTGTGCCGTTGGAATTTATCCAGAAAATATTTGCGGTTATGCAAGCCTGCCCGCAGCATACTTTCCAGGTGCTGACCAAGCGCAGCCAGCGATTATTGGAACTGTCGGATCGCTTGCCCTGGCAAGAAAACATCTGGATGGGTGTTACTGTAGAAAATGCAGGGGTAATTCAGCGTGTCCAGGATTTGCAAAAAGTGCCGGCTGCTCTAAGATTTTTATCGTGTGAACCCCTGCTGGGCGCATTGCCAGGACTGCCGTTGGCTGGCATCCACTGGGTAATTGTGGGCGGCGAATCGGGCCCCGGCGCGCGCCCCATGAAAGTGGAATGGGTGGATGAGGTTTTGGCTCAATGCCAGAAGACAAAGGTTCCCTTTTTCTTCAAGCAGTGGGGCGGAACGCGTAAAAAGCGAGCCGGGCGGATTCTTCATGAGCAAACTTATAGTGAAATGCCGCTGGTCGCTACTTCTTTGTAAATTTGTCCGGATGCTTTGTGGTGAACAATCAAAACATGAAACCCTACCCCGCATACAAACCCTCGGGCATCCCCTGGCTGGGCGATATCCCCGCACATTGGGGAGTGAAACGCTTAAAATATCTCGCTGAAATTAACCCAGTAAAAAGGAACATGATCAATTTAACGGCGGATTGCCCTGTAACATTTTTACCGATGGAGGCGGTGGGTTTTGGGTATATTGAGACGAGATATACCAAGACGCTATCAGAAGTTAATCAAGGATTCACTCATTTTGAGGAAGAGGATGTCCTTGTAGCTAAAATTACCCCCTGTTTTGAAAATGGTAAAGGGGCTATTGCCACCAATTTAGAAAATGGTGTTGGATTTGGAACTACTGAATTACATGTTATTCGATGTCAAGAAAAATACAATAATCGTTATCTTTTATATCTGACCATTTCTCAACCATTCCGAAAAATTGGCGAAGGTAAGATGCAAGGTACGGCGGGACAAAAACGAGTGATGGAATCGTTCGTTCGAGATTTTCCTGTTCCCCTCCCCCCTCTCGCCGAGCAGCAGGCCATTGCCGCCTACCTGGACGGCGAAACCGCCCGCCTGGACGCCCTGGCTGCCCGCTACCGCCGCCTGCTCGCGCTGCTGGACGAGAAGCGCCGCGCCCTCATCACAAACGCAGTGACCCGCGGCCTGAACCCCACTGCCCCCCTCAAAGACTCGGGCATCGAGTGGCTGGGCGATATCCCCGCGCATTGGGAAGTTGAAAAACTTAAGCAAACGATCATGTTCTGCCAAAACGGAATTTGGGGAGATGAGCCGGATAGTAAAAACGATTTGCCGTGTGTACGAGTTGCTGATTTTGACCGAACAAGAAATCGCGTAAATTCTCCAATTCCCACTTTAAGATCAATCCCCATAACCGATGCAAGCAGAAGAATGTTAAAGAACAACGATCTACTGATAGAAAAATCAGGAGGTGGCGATTCTCAGCCGGTTGGTACAGTTGTATTGTTTGATTTAAATGTTCCGGCAGTATGCTCAAACTTTATAGCACGAATACCCACAGCGCCAGGTTATTTCCCAAATTTTCTGTGTTACCTTCATGCATTTTTATACTCAATCAGGATTAACACAAAATCAATCAAGCAAAATACAGGTATTCAAAATTTAGACACGGAGTCTTATTTCTCGGAATTTGTTGGATTGCCCCCTCTCGCCGAGCAGCAGGCCATTGCCGCCTACCTGGATCGCGAAACCACCCGATTGGACGACCTGAAAGCCAAAATTGAAACCCTGCTGGCCCGGCTGGGCGAATACCGCGCCGCCCTCATCTCGGCCGCGGTCACCGGGAAAATGGACGTAACCCAAACCCATCAGGAGCTGGCATGAACTACGAAATTGATAATCTGGTATTGGATTTTGCCCGTCGCACGCGCAAAAATCTTGAATTTATCGAGGCCCACAGCGGGGATGCAGACCGCCAGGTGTATGCGTTTACTCAGCTCATCAATTCCCTGCTGGGCCTGCTGGTCTTCCCGAAAGAGAATTTTTTTCGAAGCATTCCTGAAACGCCTCTCTCCGAACTGGTTGCCGCCGGCTGGCCCGGTATTAAGCCGGTGCAGGGCCACCTGAAGGAGGATAATTTGAGGCAACTGGTGCGCAACCTGCGCAACGGCGTCGCACATTTCAACCTCGAGTTTATGACCAATCCCCAGAACGAACTGTCTGGTGTGCGCATCTGGAATACCAGGTGGAACGATTCAACCAGGAAATCAGAGATCACCTGGAAAGCAGAACTCACTACCGACGAATTGAAAACCATCGTGTATAAGTTCATTGCGATCATTGAAGCCATGATGAAACCCGAACCTCAACAGGGAGGTTTGTTTTAGAGATGGATCGTGATCGGCGAATACCCGGAATGAGTGAAAACCATGCCCACAATCTCTGAAAAGAATTTTGAAGAAACCATCGAATCTGCCCTGCTGACCGGCGGACCCGATGCCCCCGCCGGGGGCGCCGCCCTCCTGCACGAAGCCACCGCTCCCGGGCCCTTCACCCCGGGCGGTTACCGCCGCCGCAGCCCCGCCGACTACGACAAAACCCTCTGCCTCATCCCCCAAGATGTGCTGGACTTCATCCTCATCACCCAGCCCAAAGAATGGGAAAAGCTGCGCAAAAGCTTCTCGGGCGATGTGCGTGCCCACTTCTTAGAGCGCCTCAGCAAAGAGATTAGCCAGCACGGCACCCTGCATGTGCTGCGCAAGGGCATCAAAGACCTGGGCTGCAAATTCCAACTGGCTTATTTTCCCCCCGCCAGCGGCCTCAACCCGGACATTCAGCGCCAGTACCAGGGCAACGTCTTCAGCGTGGTGCGCCAGCTCAAATACAGCCACGCCAGCGAAAACAGCCTGGACCTGGCAATCTTCCTCAACGGTTTGCCCATCTTTACCGCCGAACTCAAGAACCCCTTCAACGGCCAAACGGTTGAAAACGCCATCCGGCAGTACCGCACCACCCGTGACCACCGTGAACCCCTCTTTGCCTACCGGCGCTGCCTGGCGCACTTTGCCGTAGACCCCGAGCTGGTTTTCTTTGCCACCCATCTGGAAGGCGAAAAGACCCGCTTCATCCCCTTCAACCAGGGCTATAACCTGGGCGCCGGCAACCCGCCCGCCTGGCGCGGCTTTGCCACCGCCTACCTGTGGGAGCAGGTCTGGGCGCGCGACAGCCTGCTCAACCTGATCCAGTATTTCATCCACGAATACGAAGAGGAAGACGAATCCGGCAAAAAGACCGGCAAGCGCATCCTCATCTTCCCCCGCTATCATCAGTTGGATGCCGTCCGCCGCCTGATCGCCGATGCCCGCCAGAAGGGTGCCGGCCAGCATTACCTCATCCAGCACTCGGCCGGCAGCGGCAAAAGCAATTCCATTGCCTGGCTGGCGCACCAGCTTTCGGTGCTGCACAACGCCCAGAACGAGCGCGTCTTTGATTCGGTGGTGGTCATCACCGACCGGCGCATTTTGGACCGGCAGTTGCAGGCCACGGTGCGCCAGTTTGAGCAAACCCTGGGCACTGTCGAAACCATCACCGAGAACTCACAGCAGCTCAAACACGCCCTCGAAGCGGGTAAAAACATCATCGTCACCACCCTGCAAAAATTCCCGGTCATTTCAGAGCAGATCGGCAGCCTGCCGGGCCAGCATTATGCCATCATCATTGATGAGGCCCACTCCTCGCAGTCGGGCGAGGCCACCCGTCACCTCAGCACCGTGCTGGCTGCCGGCAGCCTGGAAGAAGCCGAAAAGCAAGATACCCCCGCGGCTGAAGATGACATCGAAGACCGCATCCTGACTGAAATTCGCCGCCGGGGGCAGTTGCCCAATGCCAGCTACTTTGCCTTTACTGCCACCCCCAAAGCCACAACCCTGGAACTGTTTGGCACCCGCAGCGCGGGCGGCGCCTCGGCGCCTTTCAGCCTGTACCCCATGCGGCAGGCCATTGAAGAAAATTTCATCCTCGACGTGCTGCAGAACTACACCACCTTCAAATCTTACTGGAGCCTGCTCAAAAAGGTCCAGGATGACCCCGCCTATGATCGCAGCAAAGCCACGCGTCTGCTGATGTCTTTTGTGGATTTGCACGAACACACCATTGGCAAAAAAGCCGAAGTGATTGTGGAGCATTTTGTCGGGCAGGTGCAGGGGCGCATTGGGGGGCACGCCAAAGCAATGATCGTCACCCGTTCCCGGCTGCACGCCGTGCGCTACAAACAGGCGGTAGATGCCTACTTGAAGCAGCATGGCTATCCCTTCCGAGCGCTGGTGGCCTTCTCGGGCACCGTCAAAGATGGCGGGATTGAATATACCGAGAGCGGCATGAATGGCATCCCCGAAACGCAGACCGCCGCCACCTTCAAGCTGGATGAATACCGGATTTTGATTGTGGCCGAAAAATTCCAGACCGGCTTCGATCAGCCCCTGCTGCACACCATGTATGTGGATAAACGCCTCAAAGGCCTGCATGCGGTGCAGACCCTCTCGCGGCTCAACCGGGTTTGCCCCGGCAAGGCCGAAACCTTTGTGCTCGACTTTGCCAACGACGCCGAAGATATTCAAAAAGCCTTCGAGCCGTATTACGAGCGGACGATCCTCAGCGAATCCACCGACCCCAACCTGCTCTACGACCTGCAAACCCGTCTGGATCAGAGCGGCATCTATTCCACCGCCGAGGTGGACGCCTTTGCCAAAATCTATTACAGCCTCAAAGCCACCCAGGCCAAGCTCTATACCGCCCTGGCAGCCGTGCTGGAGCGATTTAAAGCCCTGGATAAAGATGCCCGCGCCGAATTTCGCAACACCCTTTCAGACTTTGTGCGGCTGTACGCCTTCCTGTCGCAAATTGCCACCTTTGCCGACCCCGACCTGGAAAAGCTGTATGTCTTTGGGCGGCTGCTGCTGCGCCGGTTGCCATCTGATAAAGACAAGCTGCCCTTAGAAGTTCAGCAGGCCATTGACCTGGAATCGTGGCGGCTGGAAAAAACCAGCAGCGGCAAAATTGACTTGCAGCGCGGTCAGGGCGAAATTGCCCCCGAAGACCCGCTCAACAACAGCATGCGCCCCAACCCCGAACTGGAGGCGCTCTCACAGATCATCCAGGAACTGAACCAGCGTTTCGGCACCGACTTCAGCTCAGAAGACCGGCTGGTGATCCGCCAATTGGAAGACCACCTGGCAGCCATCCCCATGCTGGAGCAAACCGTCCGCGTCAACACCCCCGAAAACGCCATGCTGACCTTTAGAGAAGTGTTGGAAAACCAGCTCAACGAAATGATCGACACCCACTTCAAATTCTACCACCAGGTCAATGCCAACCCCGCCTTCGCCGAACTGCTCACCCGCTTCCTCTTCGACCGCTTCTGCTCCCGCCTGGGGTTAGAGGGGGGCTAAAAGAGGGCGGTCATTTCAGCCGAGGGACCGCCACTGATCTAACCAGGCCAATTTGATAATCTGCCCAAAGCAGCCACAAAATCTCATACTTCGATAATCCCCCAAAAGGGTATTATGGAAGTATAAGATTTTTGCGCCTCAACCGCGTCGCCCCCACCTGAGGCGGGCGCCGATAAATGATGACAGGAAAACACAACGCCCGGAAAATAATTCCGGGCGTTGTGTCGTTAAAGCCCCTGGGGGCATTGGCTGAATCCAGATCACACATCATGCTACGGTACCAACCATCGTTCGTGTTTTAATGCCCGCGAGGGCATTTATTGATTCTGATACCCAGTTGATGGAACCAATTGCGCTCGAACTGAATGGGCGTCTAAATGCCCGCAAGGGCATTTGTTGATTCTGATGGACCACGAGAACACCAGTTACCTGATTGCCGAGGTCGGTCTAAATGCCCGCGAGGGCATTTGTTGATTCTGATGAAAGTTAAACGTGCAAGTCTGGATTTAATTGCAGGTCTAAATGCCCGCGAGGGCATTTGTTGATTCTGATGCAGACCACACAGCAGCTACTAAGCAGGAGCTGAAACGGTCTAAATGCCCGCGAGGGCATTTGTTGATTCTGATCTACAATATGGGGATTCGGGTTGATACCGAAAGTCTAAATGCCCGCGAGGGGAGGGTTAGACCAACGAAAAAGATGATTACGATAAAACGTAACCAATGCGTAACCGATCAAATTGGAATGTGCGGAAAACGTAACCAACGAATAACATGGTTACGTTTTTTCGTAACCGATGGGTAACCAACCAAATTAAGTGTGCCCCAAAACGTAACCAACCAAAACATGGTTACGAAACCTGTCAGGTCTCTCCTGGGCTAAAATGAGTGTATCACCAACCATTTTTTGCTTGAAAGGAGAAAAACCATGACAGGCAACCTTATTTTATCCCCATTTCAGGCTTTGGGGAGCCGCCTTCGGGCGTTTTTTAGGCCCAGCCAGCATTCTGGCACGGACTTGCATGCCTGGTGGCTGCACCCAGAACTTTTGCCGCCCCTGGTATCTGAAACGCCAACCATAATGCGCACGCTCGAATTGCTCGGCCCGTTGGATTGGGGACGGTTTCCTGAACGCGATCTGCTGCGACATTGGGTGCAGCCAGCTGTTTCATATGCTGCGTTCTCTGCCGCCATGCTGGTCAAGCTCAATGAAGGGTTGGCCACAATTGGGACATTACGCCGCCATTTGGTGGAGCATCCCGGTTTCATACCCCTGCTCGGTTTCCGCGTGGTTCGTTCGAAGGCGTACTCGTGTGGCTTTGATCCGGACGCCAGCCTACCCACGCAACGCCATTTTTCCAGGATGTTGCGTGAAATGCCCAATTCCGTCTTGCAGTTTCTGCTGGCCGACACCGTGCGTTTGATCCGCCTGGAACTCCGCCAGTACAACATCGAAATTGGTGAGTGCATCAGCCTGGATACCAAGCACATTCTGGCCTGGGTGAAAGAAAACAACCCCAAAGCTTATGTGGAAACCCGCTATGACAAAACCCGGCAGCCCGCTGGCGACTTGGATTGCAAGCTGGGCTGCAAACGCCAGCACAACAAGCGCAAAAAACAGCCGGTCGTCCAAAACGCACCGGCAACCCCAACCACCAATCCTCAAAGTGCAGAATTCGTCAAAATCGGCGAGTTCTACTGGGGCTACGGCTCTGGCGTGGTGGTCACCAAAGTCCCCGGATGGGGTGAGTTCATCCTTGCCGAACTGACCCAGACCTTTGATCATGCCGATTTGTCCTACTTTTTCCCTCTAATGCGTAAAACCGAACAGGTTTTGGGCTTCAAACCTCGGATTGGCACGTTTGATGCGGCATTTGATGCCTGGTACGTCTTTGATTACTTCTACAGACCCGATGACCCTGGTGCTTTTGCCGCTGTCCCCTTTTCTGAAAAAGGCGGCTACAAAGCCAACGGGCGCTTATTTAGCCCGGAAGGATTTCCGCTCTGCCTGGCTGGGTTGCCTATGCCTTTGCATTTCACCTACCGTGATACCACCGTGAGCCTCATTGAACACGAGCGCGGCAAGTATGTCTGTCCGCTGCGCTTCCCCGAAAAGACCGCCGAAATCTGCCCCGTCAATCATAAAAACTGGGCCCGCAAAGGCTGCACCGCTATGATGCCCACCAGCATGGGCGCTCGTTTGCGCTATACCTTGGACCGCAATTCCCAGGTTTACAAAGATGCTTACAAGCAGCGCACTGCCGTTGAACGCATCAACAGCCAGGCCAAAGCCCTGGGCATTGAGCACCCACACTTCCGCAATGGCCAAGCTATTGCCAATCTGAATACCCTCATCTACATCTTGATCAATTTACGCCTGCTCCAGCGCATCCGCCTACGCCAGCCTGATAACAAATGAATTGTTAAAGAACTGAATAACCTGTTTGCCAAAACGTAACCAACCAAATCGTTGGTTACGTTTTTTCGTCTTCGAAACGTAACCATCTACCGTTGGTCTCACCCTCCGAGGGCATTTGTTGATTCTGATCAATGTTGGAATTATTAATACTGGGCGGATTCCTTAGTCTAAATGCCCGCGAGGGCATTTGTTGATTCTGATTTAAATCGTAGTTGTGAATTGCGGGATGATAAGCGACCGTCTAAATGCCCGCGAGGGCATTTGTTGATTCTGATCAACCGGGTCGCCGTCCGTGGCGCTTGACCAGCTATGTCTAAATGCCCGCGAGGGCATTTGTTGATTCTGATACAAAACGAGCCGAACAGATGCGCAAGGTGGTGAGTCTAAATGCCCGCGAGGGCATTTGTTGATTCTGATCGATCTTGGTCGGGCGTGAGGCGCCTTTGGCCCAGTTGGTCTAAATGCCCGCGAGGGCATTTGTTGATTCTGATCCTGATTGCCGCTTCCCAGGCCGGCATCAATTTTGTCTAAATGCCCGCGAGGGCATTTGTTGATTCTGATATTCCTATACGGAACTCCCCAAAGAGGAAGCCGCAAAGGTCTAAATGCCCGCGAGGGCATTTGTTGATTCTGATTTTTGTGCGCTGGACTGCGATGACCCGGACTACCTCGCGTCTAAATGCCCGCGAGGGCATTTGTTGATTCTGATTTTTTTAGCGGCACGCTCGAAAGCGCGTTGGGAGAAGGTCTAAATGCCCGCGAGGGCATTTGTTGATTCTGATCTAATCTCGGCGTAATTTCCAAAATGCACCTCTACATTGTCTAAATGCCCGCGAGGGCATTTGTTGATTCTGATCAAATAGAGTTATTGCATGGATGCCATGCCCGCCATTGCGTCTAAATGCCCGCGAGGGCATTTATTGATTCTGATCAATTATCGTAATTGCCTTAATCAAGTGGATTGTGGGTCTAAATGCCCGCGAGGGCATTTATTGATTCTGATCTCCCAGAGCGGGCGCTCCCAGAGCGGGCGCTCCCAGGTCTAAATGCCCGCGAGGGCATTTATTGATTCTGATTCAACATTCTTATTTTTCTATAAAAAACCGGACTTTGACGTCTAAATGCCCGCGAGGGCATTTATTGATTCTGATCCACCTGACACCAGGAACCGACCCCCCGGATAGATGTCTAAATGCCCGCGAGGGCATTTATTGATTCTGATCCACCTTTGAGACGCGTCGGCGGCCAAACGTTAGGAGGTGTCTAAATGCCCGCGAGGGCATTTATTGATTCTGATTGACGCCGTATCCATCACCCTTGACGGGGATGGCAACGGTCTAAATGCCCGCGAGGGCATTTATTGATTCTGATCTAGAGTAGAGTTGATTGAAAATCTAGTCGCATATGTCTAAATGCCCGCGAGGGCATTTATTGATTCTGATTAATCCTGCTTTACGCTGGGCTGATTATGGTCAAAAATAGTCTAAATGCCCGCGAGGGCATTTATTGATTCTGATGCGGCGCACTTTTGCGCACTCGACTGCGATGAGTCTAAATGCCCGCGAGGGCATTTATTGATTCTGATCATACAAATTTGATGGCTTGCCATACGGATTTGATGGGTCTAAATGCCCGCGAGGGCATTTATTGATTCTGATACAGCCTCCTGGAACGCGTACACCAGCCACTCATACGGGGTCTAAATGCCCGCGAGGGCATTTATTGATTCTGATGAAAACCGTGATGCTTCAGAGGCGTGAGCAGGTGCTGGGTCTAAATGCCCGCGAGGGCATTTATTGATTCTGATTCACAATGGAGGTGCTCAGGTTAGGCTGCAAGAGAATCCGTCTAAATGCCCGCGAGGGCATTTATTGATTCTGATCTGTACGCGGTGCTGCTGGACGGGCGATTATCTTCGTCTAAATGCCCGCGAGGGCATTTATTGATTCTGATATATGAGCGAGGTTGTCAGCCGGTCCCGGAAGCTGGGTCTAAATGCCCGCGAGGGCATTTATTGATTCTGATGGATGGGATTTGGATTTACCGGTGGAGCGGTAAGGGCCGTCTAAATGCCCGCGAGGGCATTTATTGATTCTGATTATCCAGGTGTCAGCACAGGGAGCTCCGAAGGTTAACGTCTAAATGCCCGCGAGGGCATTTATTGATTCTGATTTATGGATGCGGCTACTAAAATATTTACCGATGTAAGTCTAAATGCCCGCGAGGGCATTTATTGATTCTGATTTCGCCGGATGATGGAACTTGGTTTTCACCTGGTTTGTCTAAATGCCCGCGAGGGCATTTGTTGATTCTGATGTTCTCTATGGAATTTCGCGAGGCGATGAGCTTACGGGTCTGGGTCTAAATGCCCGCGAGGGCATTTGTTGATTCTGATGCACTTTGGGAATTGACGGCGAGGCCGAAGAATTGCGTCTAAATGCCCGCGAGGGCATTTGTTGATTCTGATTTTTTGTCTGCGTGGTCATTTCAACCCCAGTTTTTCGTCTAAATGCCCGCGAGGGCATTTGTTGATTCTGATCAATCGTGTGGTTTTTACCATCAAGGCGGTATAGGGTTGTGTCTAAATGCCCGCGAGGGCATTTGTTGATTCTGATGATTACGATGCCGGCCGAGACGATTGGGGCGATTTTGTCTAAATGCCCGCGAGGGCATTTGTTGATTCTGATAAAAGCGGATTTGGAGGAGGCGAAACAGCGGCTCGGTCTAAATGCCCGCGAGGGCATTTGTTGATTCTGATCCAAACTGTTTGCCAACGGGGCCAGGCCCAGCCTGGTGCTGTCTAAATGCCCGCGAGGGCATTTGTTGATTCTGATCCAGATCGCACACCTGCCCAGGTGGATATAGTAGTGAGTCTAAATGCCCGCGAGGGCATTTGTTGATTCTGATAACAATGCTCACAGCAACAACCTGCGCGGTTCTGTCTAAATGCCCGCGAGGGCATTTGTTGATTCTGATACAGTTTATGTCGACATGGCGCTCATGCACCGGTTCGGTCTAAATGCCCGCGAGGGCATTTGTTGATTCTGATCAACTCGACCATAGGCCTTGACCTGTCATGTAATACCAGTCTAAATGCCCGCGAGGGCATTTGTTGATTCTGATACACCACCGTGGTGGATATCATCAAAGACAACTTCCACGGACGTCTAAATGCCCGCGAGGGCATTTGTTGATTCTGATATAGCTATAATGCGCACTCATGCGGGCGCGGTGTTGGTCTAAATGCCCGCGAGGGCATTTGTTGATTCTGATTTTTACCCGGGCTGGTGGGACGAAAGCGTCAAGCTGCGTCTAAATGCCCGCGAGGGCATTTGTTGATTCTGATTATTTACTTTACAGCGCGATGAACTTCAGGACTTGGTCTAAATGCCCGCGAGGGCATTTGTTGATTCTGATGCAGCCTCAGGTGGCTCTTCATCACCGCCATCTCCGTCTAAATGCCCGCGAGGGCATTTGTTGATTCTGATGCAGCACGTAGTACGCCATAATCTTCGCCGTCCGTGGGTCTAAATGCCCGCGAGGGCATTTGTTGATTCTGATTTCGCGGCTATTTCGCTGGGCGCGCGATTCAATATGTCTAAATGCCCGCGAGGGCATTTGTTGATTCTGATGCCCGCGGCTTGGCCAGACTGGCCAGTGTCCCGGATGAGTCTAAATGCCCGCGAGGGCATTTGTTGATTCTGATTCTCTCCCTGGATACTACCGGGAGGCGGCTCACTGGGTCTAAATGCCCGCGAGGGCATTTGTTGATTCTGATCCAACGGCCATCAGGGAAAACGGACAAATTGTCGGTCTAAATGCCCGCGAGGGCATTTGTTGATTCTGATGAAGACATGCGCCAGGCGGGAATCGTCTGCGAGGTCTAAATGCCCGCGAGGGCATTTGTTGATTCTGATGAAACCAATTTTGGATCACCCCCTCGCGAGCATTGTAAGTCTAAATGCCCGCGAGGGCATTTGTTGATTCTGATACCGATTTGCCCATCCCAAAGCCAGGCCACAAAGGGGCTGTTTTGGCCGGCATCGGCTTCAGATTAAGGCTATTATACGTCATTTTGGCTGGCAAAGGTCCTATTTTGACTCCAGGTTGGCCTCTGGCGGCGATCTGGACCGCCTGGCCAGGGGCAGCCCCAAAGGCTGCGCATCCCCCGGCCATTGGGTTGCCATTGGCCTGCCTGGGGAACGGGGGGTGCGCAAAAGCGCTTAGCGGGGTTTAGATGATCTTGACCCCCGGCGGCGCGGCTGTTTTGGCGCAGCCATGTGTTTTTAGTTTGGCCTGACAGGCGGCGCAAATGGGGTAAATGCGCAGGCTGTCTTCGGCCTGGTTCAACACCTTCAATGCCTTTTTGAGCAGTTTTTCCAACTCGGCAGGGGTCAAATAGGCTTCAAACACCGAGCCTTGCACCCGGTCGCCCAGCGCTTCCATAAACTTGGCAATTTTGGCCCGCCGGGCGTCGCTGGCAATATCATAGGTCAGCAGGTAGAAATCCCGGTTCATAGCAGGCCTCAGTGAAAACCCATACCCTGGTAGCCGGCCGGGCCGTTGAGCAGGCGGTCGGCAATCTGGCGGGCCTGTTCCAAAATGCACAACCGCATGGGGTATTTCAACCCGCGCAGCGGGTGGGTATAGGTTTGTTCCAGGCGCTGTTCATAGGCTTGCAAAAACCGGCGCTTGCCCTCGGCGCTCAAGATCACCGGGCGCTCGACTGGGCCGGGGGTAAAGTCTGCGGTGGTCACCTGGCCGCTGCGGCAGGCCCACAGCACCACCCCGTCAATCACCGGGCGGAACTCCTCGGTCAGGTCGAGGCCCAGCGCGGGGCGGTTGTAGGCCACCTCGTGCAAGAAGCCGGCGTAGGGGTCCAGCCCGGCCATTTGCACCGCGCTGCTGCACAGTTCGGCCAGCAGAGTGTAGCCAAAAGACAGCAGCACATTCACCGGGTCGGCGGGCGGGCGCCGGTTGCGGTCAGTGAAGTTCCAATCGGCATCGAACAGGCAGCGATACCCCCGGAAGTACACCGCACTGCCCGAACCCTCCAACCCGCGCAGCGCTGCCGGGGTGGTTTTTAGCGGCACATGGTGAATGGCAGTGTGCATTTGCTCAATGGCCTGGGTGATTTCTGGCCGGGGCGCCTCGCGGTTGTGGCGCTGCAATAAAGCGCGTTGATGCGTGAGCTTGGCGGCCACAAAACCTTTGGCCATTTCCAGGCCAAAGGCGGCATCTTCCAACCGGCGGTATTGGGCCCGCCGGATCGGCACATGCGGGGTCAGGCGGCCAATCAGCCGCCCGCGATACTCTCCCGACTGGGTTAGAAAAATCACCTGGCTTTCCTGATCCAGCAGCGCATCAATGGCCGGGGTGGTCAGGCTGATATTTCCCAGCAAGACCACCTCGGTCACCTGCGCCAACGGCGTACTCATCAAAACCTCCACCCGGCCATCTTGTTCCAATTCCACTTGCAGGCGGCGGTTATGGATCCGTAATTTGGTATTTTGTTGAACAATATATAGCGGCGGCATGCCCCCTCCTCTTTCAGTGATAGAGCGTAAACTGCGCCCGAGATCAGGCGCAAAGCAGAATCTTTTTAGCTGAAATATTCGGTTATTAAGGTTCCAATTTGGGGTTGGCGCGTCAGCCGTTAATGGCGCAGGCCTGCCCCATGCCGGGGCCGGTCATAATGCCAATGCCGGCAAAGCGCGCGTAGGCCGCCAGGGTGTGCAGCACGCCCAGCCAGTAGCGGTCATAGGTCAGGGCGGTGTAAGCCACCCGGCCCACGGCGCCAATCCGCAGCCCGTTGTTCACCGTCACCGGCCGGCTGTGCAGGTCAAACCGGCTGATGGCCAGGCACTCTTCAGCATAGCGCTCCACCTCGGGTGGAAAAGCCACTGGCGCAAAAGCGTTCCAGCGCGCGGCCAGACTGTGAAAAACCAGCTTTGGCAGCGGCAGCGGCTGGGTGCGGTCGCTGGATCGAAAAGCGGTTGGGCTGATCAATTCAAACATCACCTGCCGGTCCGGCGGGTTGGGCGTCAGCAGGTGGGCGGCAGCCAGCACCTGATAGTCGGCAGTTCCGGCCCATTCATCCTCGTCCGGGCTGTCGGTCACCCGCACAATGGTAAAGGGCAGGTAGTCCAGCTCAATGGAGCTGCCCGGCGCAAGCCGCTCACCGGGGCGGGTGGCCTGCAGCAAACGTTCAGCCACGGGTGCGTTGAGTGCCGTCATTCGAAAGGTATAGTCTGCCTCGGGGTTCAGCGCCCCGCCCTTCAAGCGCGGCCCTACCAGTGTCGAGGCCGTCACAGGGCGGGGGGCCGAGGCGTCATCATGGATGGCCGCCGTCTCTTCCGGTGCGGCCTCGCGCAGCGCCTCAAATAGCAAAGACTGCACCGCCGCCCCCCACCAGGTTGGCAAAGGCCGCGGTTCAGTCATTGGCAAAGGTCGAACGGTAAAAACAAGTGACAGTAAATCCATCGGCAGCTCCAGGGGGGTCAACGTTTATGGCGGGCGGCGTCTCGCACGGCCTGCAGGTTAAGCAGCTCGGCGGCCTCGTATTGGGGCGGCGTACTGCCGCTTATCGGGCGCAGGCGCAAAATGGTTGGAAAGTACCCCATGCGCCCGTGCAGCTCGGCCAGCAGCAAAGCTGCAATATAATTGAGCGCCGGCAGCACCACCACCAGCGGCAGGGTTTGCAGCTCTGTCGGGCTGAGCGGAATTTGCGCCAGCAGCTCCGCCATCTGTGGCTCAAACGGCTGGGCGGTATCAAACTGCACCGGCAGATCAAGCACCTGCTGCACCGGCTGCCCGGCCAGCGCCTGCGCCTGCTCAACCTGCTCGGGGGTCAGGGGGTGGGAGAAGTTGAGGAGAATCATGATGTATGAAGGATTTCTTGGGGTCCGAGAAGTTTGTCTAGCGCAATCCCAAGACGGTTCCAACTTTCCTCTGTGTAGTCAAAGGTTGAAGAACTGGGTCGGACTCTGTCCAGGATAACGTGAGATATGTTCTGGGCTTTGACCAGTTGAGCATGTAAGCGCGAAGGAGGTTGATCGATGATCCATAGCTTGCCTGTATAAGTTCCAAGATATTCTCTTTGAGCAGAAGTATTTAGCTGGTCAATTCCCTTTCTGCGCTTGGATTGCCCATTCATCTTAGCTTCAACGATCGCAACTTGATTTCCACGGCGAATGACGAAATCAAGATCCAGGTCTGTGTCGCAAATTTTTATACTTGGAAGGCATTCGTCCGTGTGGCTTTGCAGCCATTTCCAAATGACAGGTTCTTGCACATTCGCCATTTTCATGGAAACGATTTTTAAACCGAATGCCTGAAAATAATCACTGATGTTCAGTACTGTAGGAAGTGGGTGTATTTCTTCCAACTTTACCTGGTGATTACTCATCCCATAACGATACAGATGGCTGACCTTACCTTCACTCTGTAAATATATAACCGGTAGTTGATATTGCCGCGCCAACTCATAAGCAGCCAGTGCCATAGGCTTTGTTCCCCCGGTAAGATTAATGACAGTGTCTTGAGTTACCCATTGAGCTATTTCTGATGCGGCTTTCTCAATATCATATGGCGAGTCAATCGTCTGACACTCGCTGTTGGGCAGCAGGGTGCGTAAATTATTGGCCACTTTTTCTGTAAATTTTGTGTGCACCAGAATTTGCCGGTTATAATCCATCGCCCTGGCAACCAGCAGGTTAGGAATAGGTTGTTCGCCTACCAATGAGATTAGATTCATGCCGCTTTCTCCAATTCCACCAAAACCCAGCCCAGAGGCCGGGCGGGCGTAACCAGCAGCCGCCCATCAGCCTGCCGTTGCACGAGAATAGCAACCCGCCGGCTCTTGGGGAAGGGATCACCCTCGCGGCGCGGCTTGATAGACATGCGGTATTCGCGGATCACGCTTTCCATCCAGTTGACACGGGATGTCAGCACATCGTCCAACGTTTTGCTGTGCCAGCCCGCGCCCCAGCCAATCTGCATCAGGCACTGGTTTTCAGGTAACTGTGCCCGGAGCAACTGCTGGTAAAAGTCCACCAGCCGTCCGGCGGCTGTAATGCCCTGGTACCATTTCAGCTCACGCGCCAGTTGAATTTTAGCTCGCTCGTTAAGCAGCGCTGGCAGGTTGGTCAGCAGTTCGGTATGCGGCAGCTTCAAGCCCTGCCGGCGTGCCCAGTCACTAAACAAGGCCGCGTCAATTTTGATGGGCAGCGTAAAACTTGCATCAGATTTAATCGCCTCTAACTCAACCGGCGCCCCTGGTTTGCCGCCGCGGTTGAGCACCGTCACATTAATCAGCGTCAGGCAGGCCGGGTCAGCCGGCTGGCTGTCGCCAATTTGCAGGGCGCGCAGCAAATCGTGATTGGGTTCTTTGCCGCGCGGCGCGCTGGGTGCCAGCAGTTGTCGCTCAATACTTTGGGCTGCCCACTCCCGGCGCCGATTCAATTCAGCTCGGGTCGGGTCCAGCTGTTCAGCCCGGGCAATTTTCCAGGCAATGGCGGTCCGCAAAGCGCCTTTTAGTGTTGAACCGGGAATGAACGGTTGGTCATAACTGTTTTTGATCTGCTCCCGCAGTTCGGCTCCTGCTTGCCCCGAACGCGGCATCCCCTTAATGACATATCGGAAATAGGGGCTGCCGATTTCAAAGTCGGCCTCAGCCAGCAGGTCGCCTGGGGGGCAGTTCATCAATTTCTGCATCACGCGCGGATCTTCAACCTGTTGAGCGTCCAACAGTGCATCATCGTTAATGCGCCAGGTGTAACCTTTGCAGGCCACAAAATCGTATTCATTTAGCAGGGTTTTTCCCGAACCGATATGCAGAGGACTGACGGTCGTCAGTTTGGCTTGATAGTGGATAGCATCAGGCATGGTCAGCCTCCTTTGACCCCGGATCTGGGCAGCCCGCGGCTAATCCATAGCCATAACGATAGACCGGATGGGGTAACATGCCCGCTTCATTACTGTATTCGGGCTTTAGGTCCACCATATCGCCAGCCGGCCAGGTGGGCGGGTAAATGCGGCTGCCTTCTGTAACCAGTGCAATTGTTTTTCGGCGCTGGGCAGCCCCGCTGAAAGTTTGCAACCAACCACCAACAGTGGCTATGGCATAGGCCGCCTGGTCCGCAGACAAAGTTTGAGGCAGCTCAGTTCGGGAGGGGTGATAACGGCTGAGCAGCAGCCCTGGCGCTCCCGGACGCGGATCTGGCAACTGAACCATTGCCCCGGTTTGATAACTGAAAGCACCATAGCCAGATGATCGTTCACCACCAATTCCACTATGCGCCAATGATGCCATCGCTTGCTCAAAAGCTTTTTCAAAAGTCTCGCCGTTGGGCTCTAACCTAGCTTTTCGGTCTCGCCAGTGCACTCCAAACCACAGGCCGCAACCCTCCGCTAAACGAACATTGCCAGCATGATAGATTGTAGAGGCGTTGTTCAGGCGGTCAATGGTCACGCGGGGAGTTCGGTTCTCAACATAGATAACCGCTTTTCGCAGAGCCCAGTTGGGAATGGCCTTACCATCCGCCTTGCGCAGTGTTTCTGGCAGTTGATCAACCTCGCTGCTCAATAACCAGAACGTATTGCCCTGCAAAGTCAGCCCGGTTGTTGGGTCTGTTTGTTCATCTTCCGGGAACAACCACTGATCCAGTGGCTTTCCTTGAAGGACGTACTGCATCAGGCTTTCTGAAATAAAGTGTACCCGGCGCAGCTTTTTGCGCATTTTGCTGCTGATGGCAGCCCAGTTGGCAAACAAACTGCGTAAGTCTACGGGGGTTGGATAAAAGCGCACCTGCCCGGCATATGGAAAAGCGCTGGTGATCAGAAACGGTGGGGCACCATCGCAAAATGGCCGTACAAACGCTTCTGGATCGCCGCCCAGTTGCAGCCAGGTAATCATCAGCGCTCCAAACAGCGTATCCGATGGCATTGAGATGCCAGAATCTTCCAGATCTGGCCCCTTGCCCAGGTGCAGCCCGCCCCGAAGCGATAAGTGGTAGGGGATAAGTTCGGGCATGAAAGCTCCTTTACCTAGCCGACTAATTGTTTTGTCAATTTGCCCAGAATTTCTGTTAAGCCTGCAGCAAACTCTTTGAACGAACCATACTGGGCCAGCAGGGTTTCGTTTTCCAATACGTCTTTACGGCACAAAATCTGAAGATCGGTCATGGAAACTTTACCTGAACCGCGCGAGCCCAACCCGCCCAGATAGTCATCCTGAAGCAGTTGCATCCCTTCCACCAGCGTTGCCAGCCGCGCAATATCTTTCTGCGGGTCACAATCGTCACCACTGTAAATGCTGAAAACGATTTCTGCCGGTCCAAAGATGGTTCCAGCCGGCACGCGCTCCATCTGGCGGGGGTTTGCCGCAGAAGTCACCCGGTCAATCGAGACCTCGGTTTTGACTTCAGTATAAGGTAGATCGGTGTGTGCCTCGTTTTCGAGTTTTTGGGCGCTGTCATCTGTCATTTGTACATCGCGAACAACCAGCCGTGTGGGTGTTGCAAAATCCCGCTCACCTGGCACACCAAACACCTGGCAGACATCACACTGGAGAAAATCTTCCCGTGCCTTGGCAATCAATTCTGGGCCGCGAGCATTGGCTCCGCAGGAGTGGATGCGTCCCTGCCCAATCGGTTGGTTTTGCTCCAGGCCGCGATATTTCTCCAACAGGCTGCGCATCTTGCCGCGCAGCGACGATCCTGGAATGTAAGGCCGATTGGTCAGGCGATCGCGAATGACGGTTTTATCAACCCCGCCAATTTCAATACCAGTGTCAGATCCGCCAATGTGCAGTCCGGTTTCAGCCTTGATATTAAAGCGGATAAAAACCCGCCCAACTAATTTAATACGTGAAAGTTCCATCGGTTCCTCCTTGTTGAATGACTTAGAATCCGCCGTATGATTTGTGATAGGCCAAAATGGCCTCAAAAAACTCAACAAAACGATCAAATCGTTCTTTTTGCTTTTCTGGCGTCCCGGTAATCACCGCATCCATTGCCGGGAGCAACGCCTCAACCAGAGTCCTGACTCCTTGTCCGCGCTCACGGCGAACCCGATAAGCCATTTTGGGTTTGAGCAGAATAAATCGCCGCATTGCTCTATTTTCCTGTCCTTTAATGGACCATATTGCCTGAATCTGACGTACTTCACCGAACAGAGAGCGGATTTGAGAGGTGGTCAATCCAACCTCTTTTAGCTCGCGCCCCAGGTTGTCAGCAATGCTCACCATCAATTCTGCACTGCCGCCATCGGTGATGATTTTTTCCAGGTCTGATTTACTGTAGTTTGGCATGGTATCCTCCTAACCTATGGGTTTATTCTGAAACTATACAGGTTTCAATATCCTGAATCAGGTGATCAACTTGCATTCGGAAATCGTCAGTCATGTTTTTATAATCCTTCTCAATTTCGAAAAAATTACTTCTCCGGCGTGTAAGAATGTGATGCGCTGCAAAATATTGCTTGGTTAGGTTTGTTTGAAAGCGAAACAAGCCAATTTCCTTTTCTACTTCTCGGAAAATGCCAATGCTTAATATCCAGTTGAGAGCCTTGTACGATTTCCTTTTATAAACACTTGGTAGATCCTCTCTTTGGAATGTTTTATGGCGGCCATTAGTTTTAACCGCGAAAGGCCCAATTTGCTCCCACCATCTAGCAATATCCTCTTCAAAATGGCGTTTACATTCTCGGGTTCCAAGATCAGAATAAATAAAATATAGAAGTCTGCCAATTAACGGCAAGTGCTCCCCTTTTTCCTCTACTTGGTATTTATCTTCTCCGGGAATTAGTAATATTTGTGAGGTATCTGCACCATCAGAAGGATTATTTGATTGCGAGACAATAATATCATCATGTGTTACGTTTATTGACGATTCGGGTAACAGTGAGTTTGTAATATTTACTGGTAACTTTTCTATTGTTTGGTCAGTAGAATTAATACTTCCATGCTCAATATTTTGTTCATCAACAGTACGATTTGTATTAGAGGGAATAATGGCTTCGGTTTCGCGAACATTTGTCTCGGATTCATCTTTGAAAGATGATGGGGTATCGATAATGGTATCTACTAGCTCCTGAAGAACTCCCGATAAACAGAGCGGAGTGGTAAGCAGATGGCATAATTCTTCATTTTCACTTATGTATTTCAATAATTTATCAAGTTTGTCTTTTGATAAATCAGTGCCCGTAACTTGGCGCAGTAATAGCTGTTCTACCTGTGCAAGATTGAATAATGGTATCTCTATTAATTTCCCATCTAATCTGCCCCAGTCTTGGTTTGCGCAATTAGGCCTTGTCGTTAAGAGAATTTTTATATTTGAGTAACTATGGATAATTTCCGACAATTTCGAGAGTAGTTTTTCTCTTGCTGTGGGTGTCCCCAGCTCGTCGAATCCGTCTAATACGATGACCCAATTGATTAGAGGATTACTGACTAACTCGGTGATTTTTGACGCACTCGCAAAACCTTTTTGAGGGACCATTACACCTATTGCTTGACATAATGTCTTTATTAACGAATTAATACGAGTACAACTGGTTCCACATAACGAGAAATAGAAAGGTATCCAAATTCCTCTAGGTAATATGTATTCCTCGTTATTTATTAATTCATTAATTATTTGTATTGAATCTGAAATGATTTTTTTCAGAGACCTTATCATTAATACGGATTTGCCCGTTCCTGCTTCTCCGACTAATGTTAACAATCGAGAATAGTCGTCTTTTAAAAATTCATCAACTAATTCAAATATATTCTGCCCGGTAGGGAAAATTGGCTCAATATATTTATTAGGATTTACCATTCTTTCTTTTGTTATTTTTTGTTCTAATGTTTCAAGGTATGTTAACCAGTCGGAGGGAAGCATGAATGGACACTCTTCATGGCTGTACGGCCAAAAAATTAATCGGTTGAGTTCTTTTCTTTCTAAGGGTTTAATTTTTCGTTTGCTTTCGCCAAACCGGATGTATTCATCTCCTTTGTGTAATCCCAGAGATTCAGAGGTGCGGGAAACTTTGAAAGCTTTATCTGTCGATGGGTAAATTTTTATATATGCTAGTTTTTTACCGGTTATGGGATCACGGCCATGCTCAAACTCCCAATTAATAAATGGGGTTATATACTCTGTAATAATATTTGAAATTGCTGCTTTGATATATTCCCATACATTACATTCATGCTCTATCTCAGCTAATTTTGCTCTTTGGGTATATTCTGCATAGTAATAATCCCACATAACGGATATACCAGTTAAATTGTGGGGATCATCGTTATCTATGCCCAGTAGCATATATGCTGGGCGTCCAAGCATGCGGGCTGTATTGCCAAATGCTATGATATCTATAATAAATTCCCGTTTACCTTTAGGTTGCCATAGCCTAACTATTAATTTTCTATCGCGTAAAGGCGCTTCTTCAAAATATTCTTCTCTTGTAAATAACTCTATATTGAAGTTAGTTGAATTCGCCATACCCCAACCTCCAAAAATTGAAATTATTACCGCAATTTCAATTCTGCCCAGCGGGCAGCCAGGCCAATCCATTCAATACTGCTGAAATTACTGTTTTTTAACTCATCCCGCAGGTCAATCAGGCTTTTACTGAATGCTTGGTTTTGCCGCGCCATGCGCGTCAATGTATAGAAGCTCAACCAGTTCCACGGGCCCCAGAGGGTTTGCGTTTGACCACTGCGATTTCGACTGGCACCTTTACGCTCCCGATCTTCTTTGGCTTCTTCGTACCGTTCAGCCAGCATTGTCAGCCGGCGCACCAGTGGGGTTTGCAGAGCGGCAGGAAATTCATCAATGATCCGATGGTAGAAAGCGTGAGCTGTCTCAATACCGGTTGACGTACAGTTCTCCAGCCCAAACTGGTTCCAGGGCAGCGTTTTTCCCAGGAAGCAGAAAGCATTTTTGCCGGGTAATGCTTTTGCCTGAGCTTCGGTCTGGCTGGCGTCTTGAGCCGCCTGTGAGAGGGGATATTTGCCCCCAATCAGTACCATGCCGCCGCTCAGGTGAATTGCTGGATGCCCGCCGGTATATTGATCCAGCGCCACTCGAATTTCGCGCGCCAGTTCCACAACCGCATCCCAGGCACCCACAAAGAACAGGTCATCGCCTCCAGAGTAAATGGAATAGACCTTATTTTTATAGGCTTCCTGTTCTGCAAGGGTTTCAATATAGCCCTCAAAAAACAGGCTGAAGGCAAAGCTGAGTGAAGCCAGGCGTGACAGTGTTCGATTGGCTTCTGGAAATCCCATGGAAAACAGCATACCCATGCTGTCGGCGTCCATTCGTAGCACGCCCAACCGCTGGATGCCATTCGAACGGCCTTCCATATCCTCAAAATTAGCAACCTCACCCTTATCATTTATGGGCGTTACATTTACCAGCAATTTGCGGCCGATCACCAGATTGGGCTTAGGGGCGGGTGGGGTTGAATCATCCAGCATCAGCATCAAACTGCGATGAGTAGAATTTAACTGTGGTGCTGTATCGAATATTTTAAGTTCAAAACCAAGCAACTGCAAAGTTGCCTGCCATTCTTGAGGCTGCGCAGATTTGTGTAATGTCGGTATAGGCGGAAGGTTTTCTGCTGAAGTGATAAGGAAATATTTTGCCTTACGCAGATTTTTACCCAGTTCTTCATAACCCAGGCAAGCCGGGCATTTCCGTGTCTCATCTTGATTTTCTGGTTGAGATTCCCCATGAAACTCAAGATTACAAACCTGGCACAAATCCTGTTCCAGCCCTCCTTTGCCTTGAGGTTGGAAAATTACGCTAAGTTCAGAGCCCATTTCAGAGAAACGTTTCTGTTTTTTTGTTGCCAGGTTTTCACTTAACTGCCCCCATTGTTGCCCCATTCGACCATCAAAGAAATCCTTCTCCTGGAGGGGTTGATAAGCAATCGCCAGGTACAGCGCAGCGCCATGCTGGTTGAACAGAATGTGGCTGATATCTGCCTGAATTTGCTGTAGTTTATCGGCATCGCTGGGTCGGACTAAAAGGTAAAATCCCCCCCCGCCACTGTAGATTAGATTGGTGATCGGCAGTTCCAAACGCCGCAGGATATAACGTGGTAGTAGATCACAGACCAACTGCAGGTAAAATGACCTTCCACGAAGCGCGCTGGCGGCACCCTTAGATGAAATGGTGTAAATAAAATCCTGAATGCCGCTGATATCACCGCCCACCAGTAGGGCTGTGGATTGGCCTGCGTTGCTGGAGCTTGCCAAAATAGCTGCCAGAGCCGCTGTCATCCGGCTTTGGTCATAAAGACTTACATCGTACCGTGAACCACAATTCTTTACCGGCAGGCACCAGGCATAGCGCTGCAATAGGTTGAGTACGTTTTCCAAATAGGTTTCTGCTGGCACTTCTGGCAGGGGCGCACAGTTTTCATTGAGTTGATCAAATGCTTTACCAAAGGCTGCATATAAGCGTTGGATGTTTTCTGAAGAGGGCGAATCAGTAGGGAAAATAGCCGAGCTGTCTGAAACGTTTAGGGGGTATGCTGGTGTGAAAAGACGAGATGGAAGTTCCTGCCCATCCAATTTAATGGATTCAAAAATATTGGTTTTGTGGTTTTGCGGAGCAGACGACTTATTCTTTTGACGCTCTCCAGACGCAAGCTCGGCAGCCTTCTCGACAATTTCCAGGAGGCTTTGGTTTGAGAGAAGCTCACTGCTATATCTGTTTGGAGCCAGGTTGAGTTGAATATTGTTATTGATTTGATGCAGCAAACTGGCCAGCGCTATTTTTAGAATCCGATCTTCCATACAACCTCCTTCTCAAGATGAACCATGCCCGGGGGTTTGTTGGTAGCAGTCCCCTGCTGCTCTGCCCCCGGGCCGCCATTTCTGAGATTATTGTAAGGCGGTGCGGGGGGAGTGTCATGCCAATAAATTCTGAACTTTCTCACAATTTATTCGGATGACAGATCAAATTTCGTATGTTAAACTTCTTCCAGGCTATGAATAAAGGGACCAAAGTGTTGGCGCAAAAATTGGGTGTCAATCAGGGCGGCATCATCTTCCCAGACTGCCTGGCATTGCTGTATGATGTTGCCGCGATGAGTGTCCAGCGTGCTGATGGCTACATTCAACTGCCTTGCAGCTTGCACGCGGTTCAAACCGCTAACCAGTACCCTCAATACTTCCTTCTGGCGCTGCGTCAGTGCCTGCCAGACCCGCTCACATTGTGCGCGTTCAGCGGTACTCTGCCAGCCAAGCTCACTTTCCCGCTGCTCTTGTGGCGAACGATCCAGCAATGGACGCAAGCCAGGAAAATAGGCCGCCCAGGGCACAAAGGGAACCGGGATCAACGAGACACCACCTGTTGGAGGAACGTGCATCATCTGGCCATTTTTCGCCTGTTCCGTCAACTCGGGGGTTGTATAAATATGCCAAAGCCGGTCCATTGGGCTCAAAAAGCGCATTGCCGTTTCCAGCGCAATCAGAGCAATAATTCGCCGTCCACCACTCAAGCTCAGATGAATATGCTGTTCTTGTTCCTTCAGATCCCCCAACAACTGTTGGAATACATTGTGGATGACTTCTACCTGACGTGGCGTCATCGCTTCAGCCTGATCAGGGTCATTCCCTAAGTGGAGAGGAACACTGCGCAAATGGCAGGGACGCCCGGCATACTCATCGGCAATAAACTCCCCCATCAACTGACGATATGCCTGCTGGTACCGTGGGCTGGCTGCCGGATAGACTACTACAACCTGGCGAATGTCCTCGCCGCGTTGCAGCAAAAGATCAAGCGTAAAGGTTATAATTTGTGGTTGTCCACCCAGGGTGGCGATGAGCGTTGTGTTGTCAGCCATAGGTCCTTTAATCTCAAATCATGAGAATCAACCTTTTGCCAGCCATTGTTCTTGCCGGCCCGCCCCACAGCGGGAAATCTGTTTTGGCTTATCTACTCACTCAACGGTTGACTGAAGCAGGTGTGGCACACTACTTGCTGCGGGCAGTTCCCGACGGAGAAGGCAACTGGTTCTTTAAGGGCGAGGCAACAACAGTCCGAGCATTAAGGCTGCGCCATAAAGTCGGTTATTCAACCGGCTTTGTTAACCACATGTGTAAGGTTATTAATCAACGCACGCTGCCTTTGCTTGTGGATGTCGGCGGATTTCCCACATCAAATCAATTGTGCATACTCCAAGCCTGCACCCATTCTATACTTTTATTTCGAACAGTGCAAGAGCAACAGGTCTGGGAAAAACAACTCAGCGGATTGGGCCTTCTCCCATTAGCGATATTGCAATCTAACCAGGAGGGGATTAATCTCCTTGATACAGTTCAGCCCATCATCACTGGCAGCATCAGTGGCCTGGAGCGTGACCAGGCAATCCGGTCAACTGGTGAGGTTGTGGATTTATTGGCGCAGCGAATAGCGGGTATTTTTCGCTATGAACGCGAATATTTTGAAAAGATTCACTTTCAGAACGCTCCGCTACCTGTTGTAACCGAGGAGCAACTGGCCCGACAAATCAATATTCCTATTACCGAAAAAATAACCTGGTCCGCCCAGGATTTGTCCAAGATAACACCAGGAGCTTTTAGCGTTGAGGGGTGTGCGCTGTATGGCCGAGGCCCCGTCTGGCTGTCAGCGGCGGTTGCCGCAAAAATCCATCCCTGGCCATTTGCCATATTCGACATTCGTTATGGGTGGATATCCATCCCTGATCATCTCACTACAACCCCAAACGAGAACATTGAATACCAGATTCAACATTCTGGGAACGTCATTCAAGTTGAAGCCCGACTTCCTTATGGATTCTTTGAACCCGAAGACTTTTATGTCCCACAGATTCCTTCTGGCTGTGGCGTTGTGTTTAGCGGAACACTCCCCCGTTGGGCCTATGCAATTTTAACGCGTCATGCAATACCGCATAGCCGCTGGGTGGGCATATTTGATCCAGCCCTAAAGGCCGCCGTCATCGTTTTTAGCCAGGATCCCGCGATGCGAGTAGGTGATACTTGTGATAAATTGTCGGGGGGCTATGAGTGATATGATCTTCTGCGAGGTGATTAATCCTTAGTTGTCACCTTTGAGTATTGCTCTTTTTTGCACTCTAGTTAATCCACTAAGGCAAGAGGTTGCCGCCAGATGGGCGGCAACCTCTTGTTCTGATTAAAGGTCCAGCATCAGGTCTGGAAGATCAAAATCCTCTTCAACCATTTGGAAATTATTGGTCGTGCTTTGTACACCATTACGCATGGCTTCACGCACCAGGGGCGCCAGGGCCCGGTGTGGTGCATTTTGTACCAGTTCAATCAAGGCATCATCCCGCCCTGGTTTGAGCGTCAGGTGCACCAGCAGGTGAACCGTTCCATCCGAGCGTTTATAGATTGCCATCGCTGCCACCATCCTTTCGTTGCATCATAATGGCATACTTCCATAAGCCAATGGCATTTGCCATTACCATATCCGCCGGGGTGAATACTGCTGCCCCATGCGCTGCAAGTGCTGCGCGCAGCAAGTCGCCCAACAACAGACAGCCTCCGCCGCCCGGAATGACAGCGGTAAAGCGCCGCAAATTGGGCCAGACTCGCTCCACAGCGCCCATGATTTCCCCCAGCCAGGATTGCAGGTGTATCTGAGCCGGCTTGATCCGTCCGGAGCGCAAGGCGGCATCAGTTTCCACGGCATCACGCCCGGCAAAGCTGCCATCCATCAGATCAATGAGCCGGCGGACGCCCAGCTTGCTGCCGCCGACAAAGCGCGGGGTCACCTTGCCGCCTTGCAGTGCATAAAGATCAAGCGTATTTTGACCAATATCCAGAACACCTATTTCTGCCTGCGAGCTGCCTTTGCGCATTTGTAATTCATCACTGATCAACCAATCAGCATATGCGCCAACCGGCTGGGGCAGCACCTTTACACGCTGAATGGTTAACCGATATTCGTTTTTATCAACCACAAACAAGTGACTGCCCTTATAGGCCTTTAGAGCATTCATCACTGCATCGGCCTGGGTTTCATCCTGCAAAAGCGGCACCGGCAGACCAATAACCAGATTGCCGACTTCGTAGGTTCCAGGATCAAGAGCCTGGGCCAATGCAGCATAGAACAACGCCTGCCTTCCCGGCGACGTTAACGCAGAAAAGTCCAGATTGTTTTCTGGTGTATTCCAGTTCCATGCACCTGGCCCTACAAGCAGATCGTGTCCGCTAAATTGTACTGGGATGGCTTGCTGAGCCAGCCGCATGCCAATGCCGGCCAGGCCAAAGTTTCGCCCGCGCGCTACCGCAGATTGTAGCAGTACGGACTTCATTCCTTGACCGTCCGGATTATTCAAACAAACCTTCGTGTTCCCGTAACCGGGATCCAATGCAACAACTTGAATCATTTTTTACTCCTTTTACTGATTCAAAAGTTTTCTCTACATGTTTTGAGTGTCAGACCCTATATGTGCCCTGCTGCTAAATTTGGATGTGTGTGCAATTCGTGTGCAATTCAAGTAGAAACAGTACACTTCTTGCACTTGGTAGAAACCCCACCCCCCATATATGGCGGTTTCATGGACGTGTTGGCCGTAATCCATGCCCTGTACAGGGCTCTGGAAAACTCTTAATCAATTGGTTCGGGGTTCAAGTCCCCGGTGGGTCACAGAAAATACCCCCGTGTCTGGGGGTATTTTAATGTCTGCCGGCGGCCAACCCGCCGGCAATTGAAAAATACTCACCATTGACAGATAGAGAATGCTCCCCTCCGGTAAAGCCACTGGCACGCCAAACCCGCACTATAATTGAAGCAGGTTCACCCGTGGGCGAGCCGCAAAATCCCCCCAACAACAACAGGAGAAACAAGATGCCCGACCAGAAGCCCCCCTCGAAGAACAGACAGCCCCAGGGCAAAGAATGGATCAGCCTGGGCGTTGGCATGGGCCTCGCCCTCGGAGCAGGGATTGGCGTAGCCATGGATAACCTGGCCGTTGGCATTGGCATTGGCCTGGTCATTGGCGCGGCGGTGGGTTTTGCGCTCAGCCAGCGCAAAGCGCAGCCGTAGCGCTGGAATGCAAAGGCGCAAAGGATTCTACATCCTTTGCGCCCCGGTTTGCTTGACGGTTGAGACAGGCGGCTTACAAAATCTTGCTCAGGAAGAGCTTGGTGCGCTCTTCCTTGGGGTTGGTGAAGAGTTCGCTCGGCGGCCCCTGCTCAATGATCTGCCCGGCGTCCATCAAAATGGCGCGGTTGGCCGCGGCGCGGGTAAAGCCCATCTCGTGGCTGACCACCACCATCGTCATGCCTTCTTTGGCCAGCGTCATCATCACATCCAGCACTTCCTGAATCATCTCGGGGTCCAGGGCGCTGGTGGGCTCGTCAAACAGCATGATCTTGGGGTTCATGGCCAGGGCGCGGGCAATGGCCACGCGCTGCTGCTGCCCGCCCGAAAGCTGCAGCGGGTAGGCGGCGGCCTTGTCGGGGATGCCGACCTTTTTCAGCAGGTCCATCGCCACGCTTTCGGCCTCGGCCCGGCTGCGCTTGCGGATGATGCGCTGGGCCAGGGCTAAATTCTCCAGCACCGAAAGGTGCGGGAAAAGGTTGAACTGCTGGAAGACCATGCCCACCTCGGTGCGCACTGCATTGATGTTGGCGGCCGTATCCAGCGGAATGCCATCCACAATGATCTGGCCTTCGTCAAATTCCTCCAGCCGGTTGATGCAGCGCAGCATGGTCGATTTGCCCGAGCCCGACGGCCCAATAATCACCACCACCTCGCCGCGCGCAATCTCCAGACTGACGCCCTGCAGCGCATGGACGTGGCCGAAATACTTATGCACATTTTTGATTTGAATAATCGGTTCCATGCTAGCGCTCCAGACGGGTTTTGTGTTCCAACCAGGTGACCACGCGGGCCGAGAAGAGGGTCATCATCAGATAGAGCAGGCCCACAATAATCCAGGGTTCAATCGGCATAAAGTTGGAGGCCTGAAATTCGCGGCCCCGGCGGGTCATATCGGCCACGGCCACCACACTGACCAGCGATGAGTCTTTGAGCAGGGTGATGAACTCGTTGCCCACGGGCGGCAAAATCACGCGCACGGCCTGCGGCAGGATGATGTAGCGCATGGCCTGAAAATAGGTCATGCCCAGGCTGCGGGCGGCTTCCATCTGCCCCTTGGCAATCGATTGGATGCCCGCCCGGTAAACCTCGCTCATATAAGCGGAGTAGGCCACCGTCAGGCCGAGAATAGCCATCACCAGCGGGTTGGCTTTGTAATCGGCCAGAATGGCCCAGTCCCAGGCCGCTCCCAGGCTTTTGAGGATGGCCGGGAAGGCGAAATACCAGAACATGAGCTGCACCAGAATCGGGATGCCGCGGATGACCTCGACATAGATGGTTGCCAGGCTGCGGATGATGCCGATGCGCGACAGGCGGGCCAGCCCGGCCAGCAGGCCGAAGAACAGCACCAGCACAAACGAAATCAGGGTGACGTAAATCGTCACCCACAGGCCGTCCAGCACAAAGGTGACGATGCGCTGGAAGGGATCAGGCTGAACGGTGGCCAGGATCAGCAAAATCAGGTCGGCAGCCAGCACCAGCAGCCACCAGATATCCATCTTTTTGATGGCCTCGGTAGAGCCGACGGGCCGCAGATTTTTGGCAATCGTTTTGGCTGCCAGGGCAGCCGCGGCGGCCAGCAGCAGCATAAACAGGTAAATGAGCCCAAACTTGAGGGCTGTGCCCAGCCAGGCCGGGCCGCTTTCCATTTTGAAGGCTTGCGTGCCGAATAAAATAATGGCGTTCCAGGCCCCCAAGGCTTCGCCAAAGATCCACATGCCCACCGTCATCAAGATGTAGGGCCAGGGTTTGTAGCCCTTGGCGCGCACCACCTTGCCAATATACTGGGCGAAGAAGACCAGAGCAATTAATTCCATGCCGCACCTGCGCTTCCCAGTCAAATGCCGGCCTGCGGGGCCAGGCGTGCCACTCCGCAGGCCGGTGAATTACGATTAAGGGCGGTTTACTGACCCGCCAGCCACTTCTGTTCGAGGTTGCTGATGGTGCCATCGGCTTTCAACGCGGCCAGCGCCAGGTTGAAGTAGCCCACCAGTTCGGGTTTGCTGTTGCAAACGGCAATGCCGTAAGACTCGTTGGTGAAGACCGGGCCAACCGTCTTCAGGTCATCGGGGTTCTGACCGATGAAACCCAGGGCGGTGGGGTAGTCGGCGATCACGGCATCCACCTGACCATTGGCCAGGTCGAGCAGGGCCAGGTCGTAGGTGTCGTAGGGCTTGTAGGTCACATTGGGGATGGCCTGGGCCTCAATTTCGCCGGTGGTGCCGAGCTGGGCGGCCACAGTCAGGCCATCCAGGTCGTCTTTGCTGTTGATGGTGGTGTTGTCTTTGGCTACCACCACCACCTGCCCCGCGTTGATGTAGGGCTCAGAGAAGAGCATTTCGGCCTTGCGCGCATCGGTGATGGTGATGGCGGCAATGGCGGCATCATACTGGCAGGAGGCCACGCCAGCCAGGGCGGGGTCAAAGCCAGTGTTGACGTATTCAACTTCGAGGCCAAGCTTGGCAGCAATGGCGTTCATCAGTTCAATGTCGAAGCCGGTCAGGTCCTTGGTGGCTTCATCCACCGTCTCAAAGGGCGGGAAGGTGGCATCGGTCACGACGACGACCTTCAGGCCGGGGGCGGGGTAACCCGCCGGGATGACGGCGTTGGTCTCGGGGGCGGGGTAGCCCGTATCAACCACTTCGGTGGGCTTAGGCGTGCAGGCCGTCAGCGCCAGGCTGAGTACCATCAGGGCCATCAGCGTGATCAGAGCGAAACGTTTCATGTAAGATCCTCCATATAAAATTTTGGAAACAGGGGAAGGGCGACTTCTGCCCGCCTTGGGCGGGGCAGATAATTTGATTATACCCCAAATTATCCGCCCCATCCTTTGCGTCGCGGCAGGGCGGGGTGGGTTTGGCCCGGCCGCTGCCGTGGCACCCGAAGCACCCTACGGTACCAGCCAGTGATCCACGCCGTCGCCCTCGGCGGTCCAACCTACGCTGCCGGGGATTTCAGCCGACTCCACCTGCCAGAAGATCAGCCCATCGGCGCAGACCGGCCCCGCCAGCAGCCGGACGGTGACGCCGGGCAAAATCTGCGTGATGACCGCAGCCGACCGGCTGGGGCCCGAGCGTACCCGGTTGGGCATGTTGGAAGCCGTGTTGACGGTGGCGGTGCCGCCGACCGCCAGGTGCGTCCAGCCCTGGGTGCAGTCCACCGCCGCACCATCCCCCTGCGGGTCAGACCAGCCCGCCAGCCGCGCCCCGCTGGCGCGCAGCGCCTGCACTGCGGCGGGTTCAAAGCTCACTGCCTCGCCGGTCAAAATATCCAGAATGGAACCGTCAAAATAGAGGTGGCGGCTGTCGGGCAGCCAGGCTGGCGCAGCCTGGGCATCCATCACGGCCTCGGTCAGCGGCAGCAGATCCAAGCCGTTGGCCCGGATCAGGTAGAGCCGGGGGGCGCCCCCCGCGCCGGTGGAGGCGAAGGCCAGGTAGCGCCCATCGGGTGACCACGTCAGCCCGGTGACCCAGCCCAGCGGGAGCTGCGCCACGGGCATCTTTTCGCCGGTGTTGATTTTGACGGTGTAGAGGGTGGGCAAAATCTGCGGGGCCTGCTCGCTGCCCTGATCTTCCAGCAGCACATAGGCCACCGTGGTGCCATCCGGCGACCAGGCCGGCCACTCGACGGAGGCGGTGCTTTCCACCAGCCGGTACTGCGATGAATCGGTGGTGCTGGTCACCCAGAGGTCAAAATCCCAGCTCTGCCGGTGCACCTGGTGCCGCCCGGCTGCGTTGGACATATAGGCCACCCACAGGCCGTTTGGCGAGAGCGCCGCGCCGCCCACCACATCGCCCTGAATGCCCAGCGGGCGCAGGTCGGTGCCATCGGTGTTGACGGCGTAAATTGCGGCGCCCGCCGCGCTGAAGGCCGCCAGGCGGCCATCGTCCGAGACCGACAGTGCATCGGGCTGGCCCACGTTGGCCAGCCGGACCTGATTGAAGCCATCGGCGTTGATGGAATAGACCATGGCGCTGTCTGAAAAGACGATTTTTGCGCCGCCAAATTCGGTGCTGGCCGCGGGCAGCGGCGTGGCAATGACCGGCGCCGGGGTGGGCCAGGCGGCATATTCATCCTGACTGGCAAAGAAGTAGATCGTCCGCCGGGTGGGGGTGGACCACTGCTCGCCGATGCGGGCCTGCACCAGCAGATCTGCCGGGGCGCCGGTGGTCAGGCGGCTCAACGGCACGCTGTCGCGCGAGATGTAGAAGGATGATCCAGCCAGGCGGCCAGCGGCATATGAATCAAAAACCAGTTCGCCGTTCTGACTGATGGCCCAGCGGTAGCCGCTGGCATCTGGCACACTCTCCACGCCGATGAAGTAGGTGCTGTTCGCGTCCAGGATGAAGGCGCCCGTCACGCTGATGCCCATCAACGTGAGCGTGAGCGGGAGCTGGGTGTGGTTGGGCGTGGGCGAAGGCTGGGGCGTGAGGGTGGGGGTGGCGGTGGCAGCGGGCTGCGCCGGCGTGGGGGTGGCTGTTGGCGCGGGCGGCCGGGTGGGGGTGGGCGCCGGGGTGGGCTCCGCCGTGCAGCCGGTGATGAGGATGAAAATCAGGGCCAGAATCAGGGCAGAATGGGGTTTCATGGGCAGGTCTCCTCGTCCATAGCCCATTTTACCGGATTATTGCGCCAGCGGCAGGCTCTGGTTGGCATCAGCCAATTTCCAACGGATTGCGGCGCCGAATCCAGTTGTTTCTCTTTATCATGCGTATCCAATGGAGCAAAAAGAGATTATGCTATCTATTTTCCTTGCATCCCATTGCTATCCTCTTTTTGCAAGGTTTGCTCAACAGCAGAATTGTATCGTTTCCTCCACACATTTTCATGGCCTCTCCACCATTTCTTGCCAATTACATAGACAAGTACCAGGAGGCCACATATCAACCCTATTGCACAGGCTAACAATGAGAGTCCGTTTACTCCAATCATTTCACCGCTCCTCGTTGATTATCAATGGCAAATATAAGTCGTGTGTGGGTTTTCTAGTAGAGTAATTGATTGGGTCCATCCACCTTACGTTATAGAAATACAACCCCAAAACCGGCTCGGCAATCTGCCCGGTATACAGCCGGTCGGTCGGCATGACCGCCCCACCAGAATACCGGGTCTCACCCCAGGGCTTGTACATTGTTTCGCTCAACAGGCCGTCATTGATATCGACCACCACCGAGACGCTGCCCAACGCTCCCTGGTCCATCTGACTCCGGGGAGCGTTTCTAAATATTACTCGCAGTCCGGTATCCACGCCAGGCAACCTGTTTCCCAAAACATATCAAAGGCTTCATCTGGTGTTTGCCAATCCGGGTCTTCAACCCCCAACGTTTGAATGTATTCGAGAAACTCGTCTTCTGTATGAAAACCTTTTGTGGTTTCATCAGCTGGTACCATGACAAACCAGTGAAAGAAATTGTCCTGAATGTAAGCGTCGGCATCTTCATTGACGTAAGCGGAATAAGCCATGATGACACCATTTTTTACGGCAAATATTTCTAATTCCTCAATCCGATAATAGGTATACACTTCAAGAACATCTTCTTCATGGCTTTTGGGCAAGTCAATATAGATGGCGTTAAGTAATTTCAAACCCCACGGAGACGATGGCCTCTCGCGCGTTGCCTCAACGGGGTTAATCAGTGGCAGGTGATCTCGCGGAAAATCAGCATCATTGTAGTTATAAAATGGATCATCGTGTTGAATGATTGGAGTGCAACTTGCTAAAAAAACGAAACCGCACAAAATGATCAGACAAAGCTTTTTCTTCATATTCCATCCTGAAAATCTATAGGGATTAGCTGCCTGGCAGAATTCAAGGAACGTTCAGGGTGAATCTACCGGTGGGGTGTATTCATCGAATAAAGAAAGATTCAGGCCAAGTCTGCCAAAATCATCAGGATCCTCCACCTGAAGACATGATCTCATCAATTGAACCGTCTTCACGATAAAAAATTACCAGTGTATAGACGTGGTCGCCTCTCAGGTCATACCAAACCCGATAATAGTCGGGACCATTGCTTACATGGGTCATCGGTTCTCGATAATATTCGTATAATCCTAATAATTTGCTTACCTCTTCTTCGTTTGCCCGATCTTTTGGAAGATCGTATAAATAAGATTTAATGTCAGGATAGAGCTCGCGGGCGTAAACCGTGGCTCCGGGCTGGCAACGGGGGTCATCCGTTTGTAGGGAGAATTTTTTGCAAATATCCTCGACGACTTCAGCCGTCAATGGGGTTGTATTCCGGGTGACGTCTGCAAGTTCTCGCTTATATGAAATGTTCATTGAAATCAGCGGAATAATCATGTAAACCAGCACACAGACTATTAACCCGATCAGTAGTCCGATCAGCACGGATGCGCCGGCGATTTTAATGGTTTTACGCATCATAGTCTCCTGTCTTTTATTTCCATAGCGTTGATTTCGGGACTGATCCTGAGGCAGGTGATTTGCTATGCAGCGAGAAAACCACTCAGCTAAGGTTTATTAAGCATTAAATGTGATAACAGCTGATATATACAAAATATGGTCGATAAACCCCAAACAAATGTTCCTATTATGCCAATGACAACAGCAGGCCATCCTTTGACGCTTTGTAAACCCGGCCTTGGAGATTCCTGACGAATTATCACAAAGATACTGGACAGTAATAAAGCTAAACTCAAGAAAACAGTGCCAACATCATTAAATATTGCCGACGGGGGTAATTTATAAACCTGATAACGCAACACTCGAGTAATAGTGAAAATAATAAACCCCAAAGTTGGGACACCAAGGGTTAAAAAAATAGTGCTGCGTAGAAATTTTTTGCTTGTGCGAAATGAAGTTGAGGGATTTCTCATGGTGAACAGCTCCTTAATATTAATCCTGAGCCCGGTAATTTGCTATGCAGCGAGAAAACTGCTCAGCTAAGGCTTATTAAGCATTAAATGTGATAACAGCTGATATATACTGAGTATGGTCAATACACCCCAAAACAATGTTCCTATTATGTCAATGACAACAGCAGGCCATCCTTTGACGCTTTGTAAACCCGGTCTTGGGGATTCTTGACGAATCATCACAAAGATACTGGACAGTAATAAAACTAAACTCAAGAAAACAGTGCCAACATCATTAAATATTACCGACGGGGGTAATTTAAAAACCTGATCACGCAGTACGCTAGCAGTGGCATATATAATAAGCCCCAAAACTGGGACACCAATTGTTAAAAAAGTAGTGCTGCGTAGAAATTTTTTGATTGTGCGATATGAAGTTGAGGGATTTCTCATGGTGAACAGCTCCTTAATATTAATCCTGAGGCAGGTAATTTGCTATGCAGCGAGAAAACCAGTCAGTCCAGGTGGAAGTTATGATCTCTTTTGTTCCTCTGATTGTTTTGACTCATTTACTCATGATCTGTTTTTTTAGTCTTGATCGTCTCTAGCCGCGAAAAAATATACCGCACCACGGCGACGAAAAGAGCAAATGGAATGATCCACCACTGGTTTGGTAGATCCAGAATGAAGGTGTTAGGATCCAGAAAGTAAACGATGACCCAATAGCCAATCACAATATATCCAAAGATCAATATTGACGCCAACAGGCGCTGTGTTTGGACCGGCTTTTTCAAGATTGGTTCACCATTTTCACTGCTCGTATCTCCCCCAAAGCCCAACCGGGACACAACTTCCGGGGCAGTGATCGGCAAACTTAATACAACCAGCCCGACCAACACGGAACAGACCGTACCCACTCCCAAAAGCCACTTCTCAGAAACGCCTGTGGTGACCCAGAGGATTAAAGTTAGTAACCATAAGGCCAACCCAACCGTAAAAGCCAATAGTCGGATGGAGCGCCAATTTCGCTTCAACGCATAGAGCCAAAAAAGCACAAATGCGCCGATTGGTATCAGAAGAAAAAACAAGGTGATTATCATGGTAATGGTATCGCTCCAAATATTCGCAGAAAAGCAGACAAGAAACCCAGGTGTGTCATCGAATGAAAAACCTCATCTTGTCAGAGGCGACTAGCTGTCCTCTTCTAAAGCCGCAAAGCACTCTCCTACTTCTCGGTCAATGGCGGCCATGCCGGCAGAAAAATCTTCCAGGCTGTAACCATCAGGACCAGTGTCAAGGCTCAAATATATCAAGTAACCTTTGTAGCGCGCTATATATTGACAGCGATTTTCATCCCATACAGATCCACATCGATAATCATATTCATCCGCCCAATCGCTTTCAAATAATACATCAGGCGGTTTTACCCAGGAATGACTGCCTTCATCCGACCTAAAAACAAACTCTGCACGACTCTGGTAGACTGATTGAATAATCTTGTCTTTGTATTGTATGACCTCGGTAAGCGCAGTTCCTGGATATGAAAAACTAATTGCTGCAGAATTAGCAGGCGCATGAGACAAAGGAGACATGATCGGGTCCTCTGATGTGGCGCCAATATCATCTTTAGATATCAACATATTCGCTGCCAGACATTCTTCTGGCAGTTGTGGCGTTTTGGAAACACACCCGGTCAGGATGGTTTGAAACAGAACAACGCCAAGCAAAATCCAACGTTTTTTCATTTTGGGTATTTCCCTCCATCCATCAATTGGGCCTGCCCATGATTGAGATGATAAGATTGTAGACTCGGCAGTAAGATTTGTCAAATCATCCACCATTCCCCCTCGCGGTGCGGTCAGGGCGTATTGGTGGGCCAGGGGGTCAGGGTGGCGCCGGTGGGATTGCCCGGCAGGGTGGCGGCGGGCGGTGTGGGGGTGCCCGGGCGCGGGGTGATGGGCGGCCGCGCGGCCGCCGTCGGCGTGGGGCTGATCAGTTCCACCGGGGGCAGCAGTGTGGGCGTGGCGGCCTGGGTCACGGGGGGCGTGGCGGTTGGCGTGGGACGGGCGGTCAGTGCCCACCAGCTCAGCGCCACAATTCCCAGGCTCAAAATGATCGCCAGCAGGGCGCCCAGAATCCAGCAGCCCAGGCGCCGGGCGCGGGGTTTGGATTTGGCCGCGGGCGGTTCGGGCGGCACCCCAATGGCGATGATGGTGATGTTGTCGTGCCCGCCGCGCGCGGTTGCCAGTGCAACCAGCGCATCCACCGCGGCTGCCAGCGGCGCGCTCCGGCAGGTTGCCAGAATATCTTCCGGCGGCACCAGGTCGGTCAGGCCGTCGGAGCAGAGCAGCACAATATCGCCGGGCAGCAGGGGCGTGCCCTGCTGATCCCGCGCCTGTTCGTCGTTCAGGTTGGGGCGCAGCCGCAGCCGAAAATCCACCTCGGGCGGGTTGGGGCTGCCAATAAACCGCCGGATGACGTGCGCGTTGGGGTGCCCCACGGCCATTTCGGGCGTCAGCAGGCCGTGATCCAGCGCTTCCTGAATCCAGGTATGGTCGGTGCTGATTTGCTGAATGCCGCCGCTGCGCATCAGGTAAATGCGCGAATCCCCCACGGTGGCGGTATAAAGCTGCTGCTGGATGATCCAGGCGCAGGCGGTGGTGGCGCCCATGCCCTGCTGTTCAACATTGGCCTGGGCCTGAGCATACACCATCCGGCTGGCGTCCATAATGGCGGCGCGCAGCGTGCCCACCGGGTCGCGGCCATCGGTGGCAGCCGCGGCCGCGCTGATCTGTTCCACGGCGATTTCTGCGGCCACTTCGCCGGCGCGGTTGCCGCCCACGCCATCACACAATACCGCCAGCAGCACCGGCGCGCCATCGGGCTCGGTTTCAAAGGCGGTTACGGCGTAGCGGTCTTCGTTGTTGCGCCGCACAGCGCCCATATCAGAGCGGGCGGCAAAGGGGAGGTGGGCCTGTTCAATCCGCTTCATAATTACTGCTCTTCGGTATAAGGGGTGCTGACGGGGCGGGCAGGCTCTGGCGGCGCGGCCAGTTCAAACCGGTAGGCAGCCTTGCCAAAATGCACCAGGTCGCCATGCTCCAGCCGGGCGCCGTTGGTTGAAATGGGCGCAAAATTGACCCAGGTGCCCGCAATGGAACCCGCATCTGCCAGGACATAGACGCCGGGCTCCGGGTGGGTCAGCCGGGCGTGCAGCGGGCTGACCGACGGCGATTCGATGACCACCATGGCCTGCTGCGGGTCGCTGCCAAAGCTGATCTCGTTCTGGTCCAGCAAAATCACATCGGCGGGGGCGGTTTGCCCGGCTTCAGTGCGCGGCAGCAGGCGCGCCGTCCAGGCGGGCGGGGGGGCGGCGGGCTGCGGCGGGCGGGTGGGGCTGGGCGCGGCCGCGCTGCGCCGGGCGCGTGAGGGGCGGTCTTTTCCGGCGGGCAGGGGCTGCGTCAGCGGGTCCAGGCGCTCGCGGCGGCTGGGGCGGGCGCTGCGCTTGCGGCGGGTGAACAGCAGCGCCAGCAGCAGGGTCAGTCCGGCTGCCAATGCGGCGGCAATCAACAAAATGGTGGTCGGCGCAATCTCAATTTCGCTCAGAAAATCGCGCTTCAATTCGGGAATATTGACCGCCACCGCTACCTCGCCGCTGCGCTGTGAAAGGCCCAGGGCGTCTTCCACCTCCAGTTGGATGGTGTGAGAGCCGGTCTCGGTGTAGCCCGAGATATCCCACGCAAAGCTTTCAAACGGTTCGGCGGTCTGTTCGACAGCCAGCTCGCCATCCACATACAGGCGGGCGGCGCGCAGCGGGCGGGTGTGCCCATCGGGGTATTCGATCAGATAGGCGATGGGGGTGGTGTTGGGCGTCAGGTAGGGGTTGGCATCTTCGGGCTGCTCCCAGGCGCGGTCCACCTGAGCGGGCGGGTTGAGCAGCAGCGGGTTGGGCGGCAGCACGGTCACATCAAATGTGACGGCGGCGCTTTCAACCGCGGCGCCGGGAGCGTCAATTTCCACCGCCAGGGTGTGCGGCCCGCTGGCATTGATCTGCGAATTGTAGTTGACCTGGTAAATCGTCCGCAGCGGTTGGAAGTAATCTTCGGGGTTGGGCGGGGTGCCCTCGCTGAAAAGCACAAACTGACCGCCGCTGCGGGTGGCCAGCTCGGTCAAATTATTCACCAGATCGGGGCTGTTGGTGGGGGTGTTGGCCGAGGCCACCAGCCAGACGTAGATGGGCACCCCCTGCTGCTGGGCGCGCTGGGCCAGCCCCGGCAGCGCCGTGACCGCCACCGTGGGCAGCACCGGCGTGATGTACAGGATGGCGCGCTTCATCTGCGGGTTGGGGTTGGGGTCCACCGCCAGGTCCAGGGCCTGCGTCAGGCTGACGAGGCTGGGGGTGGTGTTGAGCAAATCGGGCTGATAGTTGGTCACCGCCGCGGCCCAGTCGGCGGGGTCGGTGGAACGGATGGTTTGCAGGCCGGTGTTGGTGGCCAGCGAAAAATCATCCGCCGAGATGGCCGCCGGGCGGCTGGTGACCCAGTTCAACAAAGCGGCGCGGATGGCCTCAAAGCGCGTCACGTCGCCGGCCAGGTAGGTGAGGGTTGGCCCCGCATTGAGCGAGATGATCACCTGCAGGCCGGGTTCGACCCGCGCCAGGGCAGCGGGTTCCAGCGGGGTGTCATCTTCCAAAATTTGAACCTGCGAGGCCGTCAGGGCGGTCAGGGGTTTGCCGCCGGCATCGGTGGCATCCAGGTAAAAGCTGATGGCCGGAAACTGACTGGCATCTACCCCGCTGATGACAGCCCGGCTCTCGGTCTGGGCTGTGGCGGGCAGGGCAGCCGTCAGCAGCAGCGCCGCCGCCAGCAGCCAGCCCAGCCAACCCGCGCGCTGCCAGGGCGCGGCAGGCGCATTCCCCCGGCTGGATTGGGATGGGTTGGGCATCATGTCTGAGTGCAGTCTCCGGTATTATTATACTGTGATTCAAACGGCATTTGGCTCAAAAATAGAGCTGGATCGCCTCCGGGCACGGAAGGTGTATATCACGGGTTTTGGGGTTCGCAATCCGGTGGGCGGCTTGATATAATGAATTAGCGGCTGGCGCCTCTGGCGCACCGCCCCCAAGGAGAACCATGCCCATTTCGGATGAACTGTTACGCTCAGCCATGCGCCACTGGACCAGCGGCGTTTCAATTGTGACCAGCCGCCTGGATGCCGAGCAGCGCGGCCTGACGGCCAACTCGCTCACCTCCATCTCGCTGGACCCGCCGCTGATCAGCATCACGCTGGCGGCGCGCACCCGCACACACGCTCTCACCGCCCAGGCCGGCGCCTTTGCAGTCACCATCCTCGCGGCAGATCAAGCCGCGCTGGCGGCGCGCTTTGCCGGGGAGATCCCCGAACTGGGCGACCGCTTTGCCGGGCTGGAAACCTTCACCCTTGAAACCGGCTGCCCGCTGCTGGCTGGCGGCCTGGCCTGGATGGACTGCCGGGTGGCCTTCATGTACCCGATGAAAGCCGCCACCCTGTTTGTCGGCGAGCTGACCGCCGCCAAATTTGTCGAGACCGGCGAGCCGCTGGTGTATCACCACCGCGCCTATGGGAGGTTTACGCCATGACCACAGATCCTTTGACCGCAGCCGAAAGGCTGTTTTTACTGCGCCTGGCGCGCCAATCCATCGAGGCGGCGGTCAACCGGCAGCCGCTGCCCACCCTGCCCCCCGCGCATCTGACGCCCGCACTGCAGGCGCAGGGAGCGGCTTTTGTCACGCTGACGCTGGGGGGCGGTCTGCGCGGCTGTGTGGGCGCGCTGGAGCCGTATCAGCCGCTGGCGGAAGATGTGCGCGAGCACGCCGTGGCAGCCGCGCTGGAAGATTACCGCTTCCCGCCAGTGCGGGCGCACGAGGTACCCCGGCTGCATATCGAAATCTCGCGGCTCACCCTGCCCCAGCCGCTGGACTATGCCACCCCCGCCGACCTGCTGCACCGGCTGCGCCCGCGGGTGGATGGCGTGATTCTGCGCGATGGTATGCGCCGCGCCACTTTTTTGCCCCAGGTCTGGGATCAGATTCCGGACCCGGCCGAATTTTTGGCGCACCTGTGCCAGAAGATGGGCGCCGCGCCCAACCTCTGGCAAACCAAGCCCCTGACCGTGCTGATTTATCAGGTGGAGGAGTTTGAGGAACCCGCCGGCGAGTAGGGCGGCGGGCTGCCTGTGCTATAATGCATAGCATGCGTTTCCTCATCACCGGCGCGGCCGGATTTTTAGGTTCAAACCTGGCTAACCGCCTGGCTGCCGCGGGGCACACCGTGCGCGGGGTAGACGATCTTTCCACCGGCGACCCGGCGGCATTGATCCCCGAGGTGCACTTCACCCGCGGCGATGTGAACGACCGCCCCAAGCTCTGGACGCTGCTGCAGGATGTGGACTGCGTCTATCACCTGGCGGCGCGGGTGCTGGTGCCCGAGTCGGTGCTGTACCCGCGTGAGTATAATGAAGCCAACGTGGGCGGCACGGTCTCGTTGATGGAAGCCATGCGCGATGTGGGCGTGCGCCGGGTGGTGTTCATCTCATCCGGGGCGGTGTACGGCGATCAGACGGTGCAGCCGGTGAACGAAGATGCCCTGCCCAACCCGCGCTCGCCCTATGCCGTCTCCAAGCTGGCGGCGGAATATTACGTCCGCACCATTGGCGCACTGTGGGGCATTGAGGCGGTCTGCCTGCGGGTCTTCAACGCCTATGGGCCCGGGCAGCACCTGCCGCCCGTCCATGCGCCGGTCATCCCCTACTTTTTACGTCAATCAGCGCAGAACGGCACCATCGTCATCCATGGCGACGGAGCCCAAACGCGTGATTATGTCTATGTGGATGATGCCGTCCACGCGATGGCTGCCGCAGCCACCGCCGAGGGGATCAATCAGGCGATCATCAACGTGGGCAGCGGGATTGAAACCAGCGTGCGTGACCTGGCGCAGTTAGCCATTCGGGTCACCGGCGGCGCGCCCGAGGTGGTGACCAACCCGCGCAACGAAGGCGGCCCGGCGCGGCTCTGCGCCGACCTGAGCAAGGCCCGCCGCCTGCTGAATTACGATCCGCAGGTGCCGCTGGAACGCGGCCTGCAATTGACTTACGAATCTGATGCCCGGCTGCATAAATCTGGGGGTACGAATCACGCCGGAAGTTGATATAATATGTATAATTACTCTCCCTGCGTTTGTATCAAGTTATTCAAATCGTAAGGGGCTTTTTGCTATGCGTCGAAGATCATTTTGGTTTGCCTTCATCGCTTTGTTGATGCTGGCGGTTTCACTATCTGCCTGCCTGCCGCCGGTCCCCGGGACGCCATCTGTGGGGATCTATCCGGCGTTTGCGCCGTTTGTCAGCTCCTGCGGCGGAACCGCCCAGTTGGGGCAGCCCATCTCTGATCCATTTTCCACGCCCGATAACAGCATCTGCCAGTATTTTGAAAACGTGGCTATCTGCGAACCGGCCAACAAACCAGATGAAATTTACCTGCACACACTGGGCCAGATCTACAAAACTGACACCTATGAAGAGGCAGGGATGCCGGTGGACCCGGTTTTTGAGCCGCTGTACAATACCATCTGCGGGGCCGCGGTGCTGGGCAGCCCCATCAGCTCGCTCAAATACAACCCGTCGCTAGAACGTTATGAGCAGTATTTTACCAACGGGGCCATTTATTATGATCAAAACAGCACCCCCGAAAACGCCCGGCTGCTGCCGCTGGGGTGCTATGCGATGGAAGATGTTTTGGGGCACCCAGTCTGCAATCTGCGAGACCCCATCCCTGGCGATATTCCCGAGCCTTTTATAGCTGCGCTTTGGGCGGCAACCGCCCAACTGGATATTGGCAAACCGCTCACTGAGCCCTACACTGCCCCGGATGGGCTGTGGGAGCAGGCATACGAAGGCGCAGTGATCTTTGCCGCGGCTGACAACCCCAATGCTGTGGGGCTGCGCCCGGCGGCCCGGTCAACCAACTTTCAAACCTCTGCGCTCTATGACCCCAACACGCCCTATGATACAAATACAGCAGTTTTCATCACCGTGGATGAGGTCACCGGACAGGGACAGTTTGTGCCGATCATCTTCCATACCTATATCATGTCTCACGGCGGGTATGCGTGGTCGGGCAAACCCATCTCAATTTACATTCCCCAGCAGGGCGGCGGCTACCGCCAGTGCTTTGAAAATTACTGCCTGGATATTGACCTGACCACGGGGCAGGTCTCGCTGGCGCGCAGCCTGGGTGACCACTATATCCAAAACGTCAGCTATGTGCCAGCGGCGGCACTGTCAGTCCCGCTGACCGCCGACAGAGTGGCCCTCAGCTTTTATGACAGCGAGGTGTCCGCGGGCCAGGCCAGAATTGTGATCTGGGCGCTGGACGCGAAAACAGCCGCCCCACTGGCAGGCCTTTCCGGGCAGATCGACATCACCCAAAAAGACGGCTCCATCGTCAGCTATCCGCTGCCGCTCACCGACGCGGCCGGCGCTGCCAGCCTGACCCTGTCGATTCCGGAGGGTTATTTGAACGGCGAGATCGTGAATTATACCGTCTGCCTCAGCCTGCCCAATACCGATCCCAAATGCGCCTTGGATGGCTACCTGGTCTGGGGCCAGTAGGTGAAAACCGCCCCTTGCACCTGAAAAGTAAAACTTAACCCCCAAAAAACAAACACCCCCCGGCGCAAAAGCACCGGGGGGATTTAATTTGCCCGAGAAGTGTTGATTTAGCCGAAGCCCAGGCCGCGCACCAGCGCCAGCAGCAGGCCGCCAGCAATGACGCTGCCGAGCTGCCCGGCGGTGTTGGAGCCCATGGCATGCATCAGGATGAAGTTGCTGAAATCTTCGTCCTGCGCCACTTTGGCCGCAATGCGGCCCGACATGGGGAACGCGCTGATGCCGCAGGCGCCAATCAGCGGGTTGATTTTGAAGCCCGAGAGCACGCACATCAGCTTGCCAAAGAGCAGGCCAGCTACCGTGTCGATCACAAAGGCCAGCAGGCCCAGCCCCAGGATCATCAGGGTTTTCCACTGGATGCCGGTTGTCGGATCGAAGAGGAAGCTGGAAGCCGTCATGGTGGCGCCAATGGCCAGGCCCAGGAAGAGGGTGGAGACGTTGATGATCTCGTTCTGCACGGCTTTGTTCAGCCGGTCTACCACGCCCACCTCTCTGATCAGGTTGCCCAGCATCAGCGAGGCGATCAGCGGGGCGGCGTCGGGGGCGATGAGGCTGACCACCACCGTGACGATGATGGGGAACAGCACCACGGCCAGCCGGGAGACGGGGATGGGCGCATATTCCATGCGGATCAAGCGCTCTTTGCGGGTGGTCATCAGCTTCATGATTGGCGGCTGGATGATGGGCACCAGGCTCATGTAAGAGTAGGCAGCCACCGCCACCGGACCGAGCAGGTCTGGCGCAATCTGCGAGGTGACAAAGATGGCCGTGGGGCCGTCAATGGCGCCGATGACGCCAATGGAGGCGGCTTCGTTCATCGGGAAGCCCAGCAGCACAGCCAGAATCAGCGTACCATAGATGCCAAACTGACCCGCCGCACCCAGCAGCACCATCCTGGGCTGCGCCAGCAGCGGACGGAAGTCAATCATGGCGCCCACGCCCACAAAGATCAACAGCGGGAAGAGTTCGGTCTTGATGCCCGCATTGTAGATCACGTTCATCCAGTTGTGCTCTAATTCGGCAGGGATGTTGGCGCCGGCCGGCATGCCCAGGTTGGCAAAGATACAGCCCACACCAATCGGCAGCAGCAGCACGGGTTCGATCTCTTTGGCCACGGCCAAATACACCAGCACGCAGCCCAACAGAATCATCACGCCGTTGGCCCAGGTGAAGGCTTCAAACCCTTTCAGTAAGTATTGAAAAACCTGTGTCAGGTCCATCATTCACCCCTTAATCGGTGAATTCAATCAGGGGTTGGCTGTGGCGGACCTGATCACCCGCGGCGACCAGGATAGTGGCAACGGTGCCGGCGCGGTTGGCGCGGATGGCGTTCTTCATCTTCATCGCTTCGAGGATCAGCAGTTCCTGGCCCACTTTGACCGCATCACCGGGTTTGACCGTGATCGAGATGATCACACCGGGGATGGGCGCCACCACCTGCTTGCCACCGCCGCCCGCAGCCGGGGCGCGGCTGGCAGCCGGGGCCGCCACAGGGGCCGGGCGGGCCGAGGCCGCCGGGGCCGCAGCCGGAGCTGCCGCAGCGGTCTCGGGCGAGACCTCAAAGGTTTCGCCGTCAATCGTGGCCAGAATCGGGCGGGCCTGCAAATCGCCAACCTCGACCTCAAATGTTTGATCTGCAATCGTTACTTTAATTTTCATCATCACACCTTTGAATTAACCCTTCGGTTTGCGAAGATACAGGCCGTCTCGCAGGCCCTGGTAGTTGGCGCGCTGCGCCGCCTGCCAGGCACTGACCGAGTTACTGGTGGGGGCGGCCAGGCTGGCCGACTTGCTGCCCAGGGCCAGGGCCACCGCCACTGCAGCCGCCGCCGCGCGGGCTTTGAGCCCGGTGGGCAGCACGGCTTCGGCCGGAGTGGAGGCCTCGGGGTCATTGTCGGCTTCAGTCTTGCCGTTGGGCTTTTCGGCCGTGAACTTGACCAGCGCCCACATGAAACCCCACATAATCACGATGATCACAAAGACCAGGCCCATGCCGATCAAGGTCATCATCAATGCGGATTCAAAATCACTCATGGAGATGCTCCTCTCCGCGGTTAAACGGGCATGTTGCCGTGCTTGCGCGGCAGGGCCTGCACGGTTTTATCGCGCAGGGCAATGAGGGCGGCAATCACGCGGCTGCGGGTTTCGCGCGGTTCGATCACTTCGTCAATGTAGCCGGCGTTGGCGGCGGCATAGGGGTTGCAGAAGCGCTGGCGATATTCTTCCACCAGGCGGGCGCGCTCGGCGGCGGGGTCAGCGGCTTCTTTAATCTGCCGGCGGTACACAATATTGGCCGCGCCATCGGCGCCCATCACCGCAATTTCGGCGCTGGGCCAGGCGTAGCAGATATCGGTGCCCATGTACTTGCTGCTCATCACCACATACGCGCCGCCGTAGGCTTTGCGGGTGACGATGCTGATCTTGGGCACGCTGGCTTCGGCGTAGGCATACAGCACCTTGGCGCCGTGGCGGATGATGCCGCGGTATTCCTGGTCGGTGCCGGGGATGAAGCCGGGGGAGTCCACGAAGGTGACGATCGGAATATTGTAGCAGTCGCAGAAGCGCACAAAGCGGGTGATTTTGTCGGAGGCGTCAATGTCAATCGAGCCGCCGAGGGTATCGGGTTCCTGCGAGACAATGCCCACCGACATGCCGCCCATGCGGGCCAGGCCCACAATGGCGTTGCGGGCAAAGCCGCCCAGCAGTTCAGTGAAGGAGCCGCGGTCCACAATATATTCAATGGCGTCGTGCATCGAGTAGGGGGCCGAGGGGTCAATCGGCACCAACTGGTTGAGGGCCTCGTCCATGCGGTTGGCGTCGTCGCCGGTCTGCACAAAGGGCGGGTTTTCCACATGGTTCTGGGGCAGGTAGCTGAGCACCCGGCGCACCTCGGCAAAGGCCCCGGGCTCGTCGGCGGCGGTCAGGTGAGCCAGACCGCTGACGCTGTGATGCGTGGCCGCACCGCCCAGGGTTTCCTGGTCCACCACTTCGCCGGTCACGGTCTTGATGACATCGGGGCCGGTGAGGAACATGTAGGACGATTTCTCGACCATGATGATGATATCGGTGAGGGCGGGCGAGTAAGACGCACCCCCCGCGCACGGTCCCATGATGACGCTGATCTGCGGGATGATGCCGGAGTAGAGGGCGTTGCGGCGGAAGATTTCAGCATAACCACCCAGGCTGCGGACGCCTTCTTGAATACGGGCGCCGCCCGAGTCAATCAGGCCGATCACCGGGGCGCCAGCGCGCACGGCGGCATCCATGGCGGCGCAGATTCTGTGGCTCTGCATCTCGCCGAGCGAACCGCCCTGCACGGTGAAATCCTGCGAGTAGGCGTACACCAGGCGGCCATCAATACGGCCAAAGCCGGTGACCACGCCATCGCCCAGAATTTTGTCGAAATCGGGGTTGGTTTCGTCATGTCCCTGAACGACAAACGGCTCCAGTTCCTGGAACGTGCCCGGGTCGAGCAGTTGTTCCAGACGTTCGCGCGCGGTCAGCTTGCCTTTGGCGTGCTGAGCGGCAATGCGTTCTTCGCCGCCGCCCAGGCGGGCCTTGGCGCGCATTTCGCGCAATGCAAGGATGCGGGGATCTTCTACGGGCATAGGAAATTCCTCTGATCGAAAATTTGGTGCGGTTCCGGGGCATGAAGATAGACCGGCCCCAAAAAGCCGACTGCCACGCCAATTTTACGCCATCTTGCCCCGGGCACGGTATGAATAACGCACCCTTTTAAGTGGATATTTATCCTAGAATTTTAGGTTATGGCGCGGGCGCCTATGTGTGGCCTTGCCCCGAAAAAGTGGACACAGAAAATGTCTTGATCGAGTAAACTAACAAGAGCAGGAGATCAGACATGAACGAGAAGAAATACCGCGAGTACTCACGGGAGTTCAAATTAGAAGCC